>Ga0180218_1000461_pt1 | contig 38264 bp, 43 predicted proteins | sample eDN3rd37CKraftBY_FD_151334 | JGI IMG/M metagenome (GOLD analysis project Ga0180218, IMG submission 151334) | Enriched backyard soil microbial communities from Emeryville, California, USA - eDNA 3rd pass 37_C Kraft BY (version 2) (version 2) | ecosystem: Environmental > Terrestrial > Soil >... | reverse complement strand
AAGCGCAGCCCTGTTTTGCGGCGTCGATGTCCTCTAGTTTCGAATGTTTACTGCAGGCTCTATAAGAGGCCCTCAAACGCGCGGCGTTACGCGGTAGCCAATGCGAGATAGGTGGCATGAAGCAGCAGTTCGACTTGTTCGGGACGGGGGAGGCGAGAGAGCCAGAGGCGAAGGCCCAATCTCCGTCCACACACGATGTGCGAGGCATCGCGGACGAAATCGAGATGGTCCGCCGGCTCGAAGAAACTGGCCGCTATCGCGTTCTGCGCAAACTGCAGCCTCGTGCCATTGCCGACACACCCCGTTCTGGCTTTCCACTGCGGGGCATCATTGTCGATACGGAGACGACAGGTCTCAATGCCCGCAAGGACGAAATCATCGAGATTGGTATCGTCGCCTTCAGTTTCGACGAGGCCGGAAACATCGGCGATGTCACCGGTGTCTATGGCGGACGGCAGCAGCCGAGCATCGCCATTCCCGCCGACATTACGCGGCTGACCGGCATCACGGACGCCATGGTGGCCGGCCAGAAGATCGACGTGGCCCAGATGAAGGCCCTAATCGAACCTGCCGATCTGATCATTGCTCACAATGCCGGCTTCGACCGCCCCTTCTGTGAAACCTTCTCCTCGGCCTTCGCGCCGAAGGCGTGGGCTTGCTCGGTCTCCGAAATCGACTGGTCGGCACGGGGTTTCGAGGGAACGAAGCTTGGCTACCTTATCGGGCAGGCCGGTTACTTTCATGATGGACACCGCGCCGTCGACGACTGTTTCGCATTGCTCGAGATCCTGGCCCAAGGCGGACCGGAGCAGGGCAACATACCGTTCGCCGAACTCTTTGCGGCAAGCCAGCGCTCGCGGGTCCGCATCTTTGCTGAGCACAGTCCCTTTGAGATGAAGGACCATCTGAAAGCCCGCGGCTACCGATGGTCGGACGGGAGCGACGGGCGGCCGAAATCCTGGTGGGTCGAAGTGGCCGATGACATGCTCGACGAAGAACTCCGCTATCTGCGAGCTGAAATCTACCGCTGGCCCGACGCCGATCCCGCGCTCAAGCGCCTCACCGCCCTCGAGCGCTTCAAGGCGTGAGCCATCGCCAGAACGGCGCACCATCGAAGTGCGCAGCTGTTGGCATACCCCAGCAGATATTCAACCGGTCCCATCGTCCGTCAGCCCGACCGCACAAAGGCTACCGCTATCTGAACGCCTCGACCATCGCCTTTGTGACATCGCCGGGGAAACACACCGGCGAATATCCGCCCGGCTTGCTATAGGCGCTCCGCTTGCCGCAGCGCCGCCCAGCGCGGTCGCGGCTATATGGACATGCACATGAGCTCGGATAGGAGTCGAGAGATTCCGCGATAATGCGCTGGATCAAGACTGAGTCCGGAACGGCGGGGATGGCAATCTCGATCTCCTCCGGCTTTTCCCCAGCTTTATCTTGCGGCGGCTTTGTCCATCAACGGTAGACAAAAACGCCTCATTTCAAAGTGGCGAAACGGCGCGAATTTGTCGTGAAGGTTTAACTGTCGCTCCTCCGCATTTGAGAAAGGGTTCGTGTGCCCAAAGCCGCCGAGACCCTTGCCGATAAAGCGTAAGCGCGATTTTTGGGTCACCTATGAATCGGGCTCGTCATAGACAAGTTGTGTCCACAAGCAACGTAATGGACACAATGAGATGGATGATGTGATCGAGCCGCGGCTATTGCGGGTATTGCATGCTGGTCGCGGCGGGAAACGCGAGTTTGATCCTGCGTCGAAAGCCAGGTTGCTGGAAGCCTGCCTGACGCCTGGGGTTTCGATATCGAAACTGGCGCTTGAGAACGGTATCAATGCGAATCTGCTACGGACGTGGATTCGCAAGCATCGCAAGTTGAAGGCGCCGGTTTTGGCCGGGCCTGCGCCGCCGGCGGAAGTGTCGATGTTTATTCCGGTCGCAGAGGCACGGGTTGAGCGCATTGCCGATTGCGGGACGATGGCAACACGCGTTCATGCCTGCAGCTTGACAGCGCAGAGGCACATTTGAGGAGGGTCTGCGCTCAGCGGCAGATCGCGCCGATTGCAATTTTTGCGGCGGGGGCTGCGATGCGAGGGCTGGAATGGAGGACTGAAAGGCAGCCGAACCGCAGTGTGATCTGCTCACTGCGAATTGAGGCTTCGAAATCCAAGAGGCCCACCGGTGACGGCAGGCCTCTGCGTACAAATCAGGCGATATCTTTGGCCCGATACGCGTCGGGGATGACGAACACTTCGTCGGCACGGCCGTAGCCGCCGTCAGGTATGGTCTCGATCAACACCATCGTATGGGGACGGGCGGCTTCGCTTAGATAGTCGACGAGCATCTGCGTCGTTTTGTGAATCAGGTCTTCTTTCTGAGCCTTTGAAAGGGCGCCTTCCGGTAGCTTAAAATTGGCGAACGGCATGACAATCTCCTATTGGTCCATTGTGGAAATAAGCGTCATCGGCCGGTCAGATGATGCCGCCATTAGCACGGATCACCTGGCCGCTGACCCAGCCGCTGTCGGAACCGGCGAGGAAGGACACGAGGCGGGCGATATCCTCCGGCTGGCCAAGGCGGCCGAACGGGTTCATGCCGACAATCGTCTTCACTACCGCCTCGCTCTTGCCGGTCATGAACAATTCCGTTTCTACCGGCCCCGGCGCCACCGCGTTGACGGTGATGCCCCGAGAGCCGAGTTCTTTGGCGAGTACATGGGTCATGGCCTCGATTGCAGCCTTGGTGGCCGCGTAAACGCCGTAGCCGGGCTGGTATATGCCAACGACGCTTGACGAGAAGCTGATGATGCGGCCGCCCTTCCGAAGCCGGCAGGCTCCCTCGCGAAGACCACGGAATACGCCACCGAGATTGATGGACATAATTCTCTCAAACGATTTGTCAGTAACCTCGGCAATCGGTGAGAGCTCCATAACGCCCGCATTGTTGACGAGAATGTCTGTTCCACCGAAAGTTCGCTCGGCGGCGTCGAACAAGGTCGCCATACCGGCGGGATCGCCGATATCGGCCGCGACGGATACGGCCTTGCCTCCCGAAGCAACCAGCGCTGCAACGATTGCCTCGGCGGCCTCACGGCCATTCGCGTAATTGACAACGACGGCAATACCGTCCTGTGCCAGGCGCTTTGCGATGGCGGCACCGATGCCCCTGGAGGCGCCGGTTACGATGGCTACGCGGGTTTGTCGATCCATCATGTCTTTTCTCCAGTTGCGATAGCGCTAAGGTATTGCATCAGCAGGCAGTAACAATTACCGGAAGCATGACATATGTGTTCGGCTGGAGCGAACAAATCCGTGGATAGATTGGACCGAATGCAGCTTTTCGTACGTGTCGTGGAGCGCTGTAGCTTTACGGCCGCGGCCACCGATTTGGGATTTGCGCGCTCGACGGCAACCGAGGCTATCAAACAACTGGAAGCGGACGTCGGCGCGCGCCTTCTGGAACGTACCACCCGGCATGTACAGCCAACGCTGGATGGCCAGGCATTCTATGAGCGGTGCCGGTCGATCCTCTCGGACGTTGACGACGCCGAGAACGTCTTCCGCGACGCCCGGCCACGGGGTCTGCTACGCATTGATGCAAACGTCCTTCTGACTCGAACATTTCTGCTGCCGCGGCTGCCGGAATTCCTGGCGCTCCATCCGCTGATCGATATCCATTTCGGGCAGGGGGATCGTCTAGTGGACCTCGTTCGCGAGGGCGTTGATTGCGTCATCCGGGCGGGCGACCTTGCCGATAGCGGCATGATCGCTCGGCGGCTTGCGACGATCACGGAGGTGACGTGTGCCAGCCCCGGTTATATCGAGACACACGGCATGCCGGTGTCTCCCGACGACCTTAAGGGCCATGTGATGGTCGGTTTCGTCTCCTCGCGGACGGGAGAGGTCATCCCCCTGGAGTTCATGATGGGCGGCAAGGCGCGAGAGTTCGTTCTGCCCTACCGTGTCACAGCCAATCATTCCGACACGACGCATGACATGGCTAAGATGGGATTGGGCCTGGTTCAGGCGCCCCGCTATCGCCTTCAGGAGGATTTGAGGGCAGGGCGGCTTGTCGAGGTGCTGAAGGACAATCCCCCGAGTCCAACCCCGCTGTCAGCCCTGTATCCCCAGAACCGGCACCTGGCACCGCGGGTTCGCGTGTTTTTAAACTGGCTCGTGACGATATTTGCAGAGGCCGAGCTTTAGCCTATCCGCGATGGCCGCATTTCCGCAATGGCCGAGAACCTTCATGATGCGGACGCAATCATCGACGCAAGCGGCCTCTATGTTATGCCCGGCGGTATCGATAGACATGCGCATCTGACGCAACCATCCCGTGATGGGATCGTCATGGCGGACGTTTTCGCCAGAAGGAACAGATCATTTCGGAAATGCTGGAGCCCGGCAAGAAGGTCACCGAGGTGGCGTGGTGCCAGGAGATCCCCATGAGTCGCACCTTCGTCAAACCGCTGCCGCGCGGGACGGCGAGCGTCGTTGGCAGGACACACACCATCAAGCAATGGACGCGGCAACGGGTTGGCTTTGGCTGAGGAGGCCGTCGTATCGGTCAACGAAATCGCCTGCCATCTCCCCGGCTGCCCGCCGAAGGAAACTGTGGTGCTGGTGATGCAGGGCGGGCAAACCCTCCAGACCTCCATCCACAAGGCAATGCAGCAGTTCACCGAGGACGATGTCGCCGTCGCATCGCCACATGTGGTTGCACCGATGGACAGGCTTTCTCCAAAATGATGAAGGGCGCCCAAACGTTTCGGGGAGCGCCCTTGAAACCCGGAACGACCACGAAGGCGCGGCAAAGCTCCATCGCTGCAGGCAATCATCGAATACGGGTAATAGGCGATAGATGGAAGAAGGGAAACGAGTGTTCCAGACCATCCAGATCATCACTTGCCCGAACCGGTAAGTCGAGACTGGCGTCGCAAATACCGCAGCCATCGTCGTTCATCTGCTGGCGGGCCCGCTGGCACCAGAGGCAAACGACCGAGCATCGCTGGCGCTCGCTTCCGACCGACATCATGATTTCGACCGCGTCGTACGAGACGACATCACCAACGGCTTCCTTCATCGCCCGCTTCTCTATTGACCGTCATCTCAAGAGACAAGAGCTACCAGTAACTTCGCAATGGACAGTGCTCGTGGGGAATGGACTCTCCGGTTCCTCGTCTCATCCCAAGGCGGAAGGAATCGATAGCGGCTGCGCGCCAGATGGCTTGATCAGATCGCGCGGACGTTTTCCGCTTTTGACTTGCCGGTTTTGCGGTCGTTCCCAAGATCATAGTTGACCTTGCTGCCATCGCGCAGCGGCCCACCTGAGATCACGCCCGAGACATGAACAAAGACATCCTGGCCGCCGTCGTCGGGTGTAATGAAACCAAAGCCCTTGTCCTGATTGAAAAATTTTACAGTTCCCGTCGCCATGAAGATCCTCTTAAACTGAGCGGCGTTGCGTAGGTAGCAAGCATATTCGTTGCTCGATATGCCCGCAACCGTGCATTCGTAGCGGGTCGGCGGGAACAACAAACTACGCCCCGGGGTTTTAGTCTCGACGCGACCGGGCCTTTTGATGGACGTCGGTGCTAGCCATTGGGTGAAGCAATGGGTGACGAAACCGAACCGGAGACAGTGGGAAGCGATGACGGCGGCGAGCATGTCGCCGTCTCGTTTCCATTTGACCGAATGACAGTTCAGCGGTTTCGGCAGGAATTTCCCCGCGCTCGCTGGAGCGATGCGCGCAAAGCCTGGCTCATTCCTGGGAAGACGGCACGCCGGCGCTTCATACGCTGGAGAGCCAAGGAAGAGTCCCGCAATGATCCCTTCGCCCAGGAGAAGGGCAGGGATGCCTTTGCCTTCGAACCAATCCTAAGTCCCTATCTCGGCGTTGACAGGGATGGCTTTCGCATCAAGACGCCCTATTCGCACAAGTTGGTCGAGGAAATCAGGCAAGTACCGTTTGCCCGTTGGGACGGGGATTACAAGATCTGGCGTGTGCCCTTCGCATCCTACGGTGAGCTTCTCCACAATTGGCCGGCGATCGAGGATGAGGCGCGACGCTGCGAACCGGAGGAACGGCGCAAGCGCGCTGAGGCGCGAAAGGGCACCGAAGACGAGCGCAAAGCCCGCCGTCGCTCAACCGAGCGCCGGCGCCGGCGCATTCCTCTTCCCGCCAACGATTTCCCGCCGTTGGACCGGCCCATCGCCACTGCCGCCTACGGCATCGTCGTCGTCAGTGACATCACCGGGGAATTGGTCGAGCATGAGGAAATCGCCGGTCTCTATCTGGACATCGCCGACGAACACGTCTGGGGATTGTGGCGCATGCCGTCTCTGGAGGAACTCGTGCAAACGTGGCCTTCGAAAGCCGCGACCCGAGATGATGAGCGCCGACGAGGTTGGTGGTTTCCGACCATAGAGGAGCTTCGCGAAGCAAGACGAGTTGCGCGGTCACGTGAGCGACGAAGCGCACAGCAGGCCTCCGCCTAGTTCGTATCGACCGGCGGATCAATCTCAATCATAACCGGCGCATGGTCACTCGTATGCTCCCAGCTTCGCGGGCTGCGGCGCACGCTTGCAGACCGTAGCCATGGCGTGACTGCGGGGCTGAGGAGGAAATGATCGATCCTCAAACCCGCATCGCGCTCGAAGGAATTGCGCCAGTATTTCCAGAACGTATAGATTCGCTCTTCGGGATGGAGCTGGCGGATCGCATCCGTCCAGCCCTGTGCGACCAGATCGGCATAGGCCTTGCGAACCTCGGGACGGAACAGTGCGTCTTCCCACCATCGCGCTGGCGCATAGACGTCGATATCCGTCGGCATGACGTTATAGTCGCCCACGAGCAGGGCGGGAATGTCGAGGTCGATGAGTTCGCCGGCATAGATGTGCAGGCGATGGAACCAGCGGAGCTTGTAATCGAATTTCGGGCCGGGCGCGGGATTGCCGTTCGGAAGATAGAGGCAGCCAATCAGCAGTCCGTCGATCGCCGCCTCGATGTAGCGGCAATGGGTGTCGTCGGGATCGCCTGGCAAGCCGCGCCGCGTCAGCAGAGGCATGAGGCCCTTTGCGAGGATTGCGACACCGTTCCAGCTTTTCTGACCGTGCCAGACCGCGCCATAGCCGGCGCGCTCGAGTTCCGCGCGCGGGAACCGATCGTTCGGTGATTTCAGCTCCTGAAGGCAAACGATATCGGGTGCGTCTTCCTTCAGCCATCGTACCAACACCGGCAGGCGGCCATTGACGCCGTTGACGTTATAGGTCGCGATCTTCACGAATCCTCCGAGTGCTTGAAGAGATACTGGCTTCTCAGCGACAACTATTCAAGTAACACTGTGGTTCCCGTTCTGGGCGGCGAAGCGTCCGGCTGAACTGGGATTGATTTTGACGTAGCCATCTGACAGCTTCCGACCTCATTATCATCACCACCGAAAGTAGAAATCGTTAATGCAGCAAATAACGCGCGCTATGGAATGAACGGGTGTGCAATGGCGACGAGAGAGGACTATTTCGACAGGCGCGGCGCATCTTACGACCGGGACGCAGTACATCATCGGATCGTCTCATTCCTAATGAACGGTCTCGACCTTCTGCAAGGCTCCACGGTGCTGGATATTGCGACAGGCACTGGCATGGCTGCACTCGAAGCAGCCCCGAGGGTAGGGCCAGCCGGCAACGTTATCGGCATCGACGTTTCGGAAGGGATGCTTCGGCAGGCACGGCACAAGGCAATAGCTGCCGGACTGAGCAACGTCCAATTCATGCACAGTGATGCCGAACGGCTTGATCTTCCGGCGGCCCAATTTGACTTCGTCGTGTGCGCTTCGGCCTTGGTGCTCATGTCGGACGTTGCCGGTGCTTTGCGGCATTGGGTGACCTTCCTCAAGGCCGGAGGTGTTCTTGCCTTCGAGACGCCTGCCAAGCCGTTCGGACTATCGCAACGCGCCGTGGAAGTCGCTGCACGCCGCGGAATCCACCTCGCCTATGGCGAGGTTGCCGACACGCAAGGCAAGTGCCAGGTGTTGCTCTCAGGCGCGGGACTGGAGGTCTTGAGCGTTCGCACCGAGTTTGCCGACACCGCAACAGTGCCGGTACAGGCTGCGTTAGAGTTCTGGGACCAACGGGTTGACCACCCAGCATGGGCACCCATCAAGGATGCTACCGCCTCAGAGCGTCAAGTCATGCGCGATGATTTTAATTCGAAGCGTCGAAGCGGATGCTATTGATGGCTATGTGTCCAACGAAACAGCTTTGAATTTTTCTTACGGTCGCCGACCAATATAGTCTGGTGCAAATCCCGCAGTTCGGCACCACACAGTTTCCGGTTCAGCCCACAGCTTGCTAAAAGCTGCCTGTCCGCAGACCACCCCGCGCCAGCCGTTCAGCTTCCGACCCTCATTGTCGCCGTTAAAGGGGCTTCCCTGCCTGAAACCTGCCGTTCGTCTCACGGAGAATGGACGGGCAGAGATGGGGTCGAAAGCGGAACCGCTTTGCGGAAGCCAAAACGCCAGTAAAGGGCGCTAGCAGCCGAATCATCATTCCAAGTCGCGTGTATCATGCAACCGAACGGATGTCTGTCTCTGTGAAGTCGGTACCCTTGAATAACAACGGCTCGTCGAAATCCCGGGCAAGAGCGTAGGCAAAACAGTCACCGAAATTCAGTCCAGCTTTGTGTCTGCCCTTCCCGAAATCGAGGAATGCCTGTCGGGCCAGATGGCCTTGTTCGACGGTCACTGGCTCTATGTTGATCGCTGCACGGCGGAAGAAAGCATCGGCCTGCCTCATGCCTTCCGGCCCGAGTTGCTTTTCGATCACCATGGACAGTTCCAAATAGTTCGCCACGCTGATTCGGCTGGTTGCAGAATCGTGGATCAGTCGCGTGAAGGGAACGGCTTCCGGCTCGCCATAAAGTATCGCCACCATGGCGGATGTGTCGATAATCATTTCGGCAGGCCGTCCTCGTCATAGAGAAGCTTGGCGTGATCGGCATAAGGTCGTTTCAGATGGGCCGCAGCTCTGTCAGCGATCGCCAGAAGTTCTCCGACCGAAGCCCTGCCTCTCTGTTTTTCAATTTGTGCATACCGCTCACGCAGAGCGTCGGTCACGACGCGGCTCATGCTCTGCCCGGTCGCATGGGCAATAGCCTGAGCAAGGCGATGTGCTTCTGGATCCTTCACGTTGAGACTCATGTGGCGACACTCCATTCTACCTGAGCAGCTACTTTTCTACCATTCTACCCTGCCGCCACACAGTTTCAAGGGTGAATACAGGCATCAAAACAGTCTCATTGTTCATGCGCCCGTTCCGATAGACATAGTGCATGCTTTAATCGGGGAAAAACTGACGTTCTGAGCTCTGCATTGCGGTATAGATCCATCTCGCCGCAATATGCCGTCAGCGCACCTCATCGCCGCTTGAAACGCAAGAGTATTGCATTTCGCGTTATACATTCGCTGCACAGGAGCGCACCATGGCAGGCACGGTCCCGCGAAAGGAAATAACCGTCTCGATGCGGTTTAGCGACGACGATCTGACAATCATCGATCGTGGCGCGGAACTGCTCGGCCTGTCCCGCACCGAGTTCATGCGCCGCGCCGCGCTGCATGAAGCGCAGACCGCGATCCTCAATGAAACCGTCATCCGCCTTTCGCCCGATGCGCATGATGCGTTCATGCGGGCCATCTCCGCTCCCGCAACCGTTCCGCCTCCAAAGGCGGCGGAACGGTTGCGCCGCCGTATAGCTCCCTGGGAACGCTAGGCGGTGGTTTCACGCCCCGAATTGCTTGATGACGCGCACCGGCTCGACGCATTCGATTGTGGCAAGCCAGCGCTCGATGCGTGGTTGACGGTTTCGCCCGCTCAAGCCAGGCGCGCGGCTTCACGCGCGTCCTGGTCATGCACGATGAACAAGTCTTGGTCGGCTATTATGGGCCTGCCCCGAGTGTCATTCAGCCGAACAGTGCGCCGCGGGCCATTCGCACCGGACGGCCACCGGACCCGATCCCTTGCCTTTTGATCGGACAACTGGCTGTTGATCAGAACCATACCGGGCGCGCGGTATCGGTAGCGGGCTGGTCAAGGATGCCTTGAACCGCTGCCTCGCCGGGGCGGACATCGTCGGCGGCCGCGCCGTCGTCGTCAGGGCGGTCGACGCGGAGGCCGAGCGCTACTGGCAGGGCTGGGGGTTCATTCCCTCTCGCGACAACCCTTCCATCCTGATGCGTTCCATCGACGACATTCGCCTCTGGCTCGCGAACATTGCCCACTAGATTTTCCCCTTGGCCAAAGCAATGGCCCGCATGTTTTCCATCAATGGGGCGGCAGGTTAACGTCGCATGGCAACGCGCCAAGCTCCTCTGAGCCGAGGGGATGCCGGGCAGTTCGCATCATGCTTCTATTCGGAGTCGCAGCAACCGCGCCCGGGGTTCGACGAGGTAGCCGTCCACGCTAACAGCGCGTGCTCTGGCGTTGGCACAGGGATAGAACCGAACTGACCGGCACAGGGATCGCGACAGACTGGCCTCACTTTCCGAGAGCTGGATCCGTCCTGGCGGAGCTGCTGTCAGCCCACCTTCCGGTAGGTCTTCTCCTTCTTTCTGATCGAACCTGGCACGACGGTAGCGCCCGTTGGGGGTCCGATTTTCCCATCTTGCGTGGACCCTATCGCACTGAACGGTGACCATTTCGCTGAGGCGGGGGGCGGTTTGGTTGCGGTGGGAGGAGAAGAGGGCCGGGAGGAGGGCAGGCTTGTTGGAGAGAGAAGAGCCCTCATGACGATGATCTTTATCAGGATCGCAGACCGCAGCCGGGTTCCTATGTCGGATCGTGTGAAGGGGGTTCGAGCAGTCCCGCAAGCCGTCCGGCCGGCCCCTGCCTCATCACTACAGGGCCAATAGCAAACGAGGAGTCTTTGGTGCAGAAATAGCATCCGGCGAGGTCGAGGCCGGTCGAGAGCAGGGCGCGGATATCGAGATAAGTTCGTAATTCCACCCAGAGGATATCGGCCTCGTTCACCGGCATGCCGAGCCCCCATGTTCTTGAAGAAGACCCGCGGCGCAAGCGGAAATTGGTCTTGTCCACATGGGGGGCGACGAAGCTGGTACGCTGGAAGCCCTGAATACGGAAACAGGACAGCGCCTTGCAGACGGCATACTCGTTGTTCATGTCGACGAAATTGGCGTCGAGCACGTCGTGGAACGTGTCGATGAAGACCGTAGGCAGGCCGAAGCCCTGGATGAGGGGGATGTCGGCCTCCGTTAGTTCGGTGCCAAGCGCGATGACGCCGGAGATCGGCGCGCCGGCAAGCGATTAGGCCACCGTGCTCGGCTCGGAATCCGACCGGTGACGGTTTCGGCACCCGCAAATTGAGGCGGACATGTCCAATTCCTTTGAAAGGGCGTTCACCCTGCCGACCTGCCGATCGGATATATGCGCCGGGGTGATCATGCGAGTGCTACGCGACTTAGCCGCATCCAATTGCGGCAGGCGCTAGGAGCGCCAATTTAGCTCTTGAAATCGCCGCAATGAAAGGCCATGTCGGGGGCATGCACATGGATACGTTTGTCAGGATATCGCGGCTGATCGATCAAGCACGCTCCGTTCCCCGGAGCCGGCAGCCCTAAACCTGTAACGCCGCCGCAGACCCCGCCGCTCCGGGAACCCCACGACCAAACAGTGCGGTTCATTTGCGCCTCTATCCGGCGCATCGATGGAGCGTATCCATGTCTCTCTCCCAGCTCTTCCGTGTCTGCCTTTCCTGCGACCGGCCCCAGCCACGGGCCGCAGTCCGTTGCCCCTGGTGCCGGACGCCCATCGCTATCGTCCCGCGTAGTGCGCCGGGCCTGTTGTGGAGGGCCCGGCAATGAATCTGGCAGTCAAGGTGACGGAACACGTCTCTGGTGCTGACGTGCCGGGCGAACGGCAGCAGGTCGGCGCCCTTCCCTGGCGCATCCAGCGCAATGGCGAGATGAGGATATTGCTCATCACCTCGCGCGAATGTGGGCGTTGGATCGTGCCCAAGGGGTGGCCGGTGAAGGGATATCCGCTCCTCGTCGCGGCATCGCGCAAGGCCTTCGAGGCGGCCGGCGTCATTGGCGACATTTCACCGTCACCGGTGATGGCCTTCCGGTACCAGAAGATCCTGGACGACGGTTCGCAGGCACCCTGCCGTGTTACAGTGTTCGGCATGAACGTGCGCGGCACGCTCAGTCATTGGCGGGAGAAGGGGCAAAGAAAGCGGCAATGGTTTTCGCTTGGAGAGGCCGCAGACAGGCTCGACGACGCCGAGCTCGCCGCCTTCGTGCGGGCGCTCGATGATGAACCGGAGCACCCCGAACCCTTCCGCTGCACGGGCGGTAGAAAACCGCCGCCCGGTGAACCGCAAATGATCGGGGGCTGAGGCGATGCCGATGTCTTCGACAGGCCCCACACGCCGGCGGCGGCTTCCCGTTCGTTCCATCCATAGGGTCAGCGCCGGACGCTGATTGCCTGGCGTCACTACCTGCCACGGTAAGAGTGATGCCAGGAATTGCCGATCCGAGATTGAAACCTGCGGAGCAACGCCGGTCGGCCTTGCCGTGTCCGTTGCCCTATCCAGAAAGACCAGAAATGACCTTCAGATACAGCCATACCTTCCCCATCATCGGCCCGAACAAGCTGCCCCGCTTCCGCCAGTGGGCGGCGGAGAACATTCCGGGCGTTGCCGTGTCCCTGCCGCCCCAGGTTCCCGTCAAGAGCACGGCCCTGACGGTGCGCCTGAAGTCCGTCGAGGATCGCAACACGCTGATCGGGAAACTGGAAGGCGTGGAGTTCTAACGAACCGCAGCAGCGGCGGACGAAAGGCCTTCATCGCCTCATAAACATTCCGCTACATATGGATGGTTATAGGAATAGGCATGTCGTTCGCCGCTATGCCCCTTGGGGCATGCCAGCCCGCGACACCGTTTCCGGCGTTAGCTCCCCCTTTGCCACTTTCCGATGGTGGAGAGGCGAACTATTTCTGCGGACCGGTTTCGCTCCGACTGGACTTTCGTATTTGCCTCGTTGAAGCTCGAGGATGGGCGATGTACGCATTCATCGCAGCCTGTCCAACTGGACTGACATTGGGAGACAGGCTACGATACGCTCTGCATTGTAGTCGTGCGTTGGTCGGAAGCCTTCGGGAGGAAAGCGGATGCCTATGCGTTTCGATCACGCAGATCATGTGCATACCGTTGCGGCCCATTCCTCGGCTGCGGCGAGTTCGCCGGTCGCAGCCTCCTGGCGCCGTTGCCTCACCCTTCACGGCCTTTCCCCTGAAGAGGCTCGTGCGCCCTGGCGACTGAGCGAAGCAGAGTTCCGGCAGGCCCGATATCGTTCCAGCGCGCTGATCGAGGAGGCGTGCGGCGAGATCGACCGGCTGTTTGCGACCGTCGGCAGGGCCGGCTGCTGCTTGCTTCTGACGGACGAGAACGGCATTGCGCTGGAACGCCGGGGCGCGGCGGGCGACGACCGTGACTTCCGCGGTGTCGGTCTCTGGTCCGGCACGGTCTGGAGCGAGGCTAGCGTCGGCACCAACGGAATCGGCACGGCGCTTGCCGATGAGCGGGCCATGTTAATCCTGCGTGACCAGCATTTCCTGTCGTGCAACACTGGCCTTTCCTGCACGACGGCGCCGATCCGTGACCATACCGGCCGCGTTGCGGCGGCCATCGACATCTCCACCTGCCGCAACGATGCGAACGAGATGACCATGTCGATCCTCTCCCAGGCCGTGCGCGATGCCGCCGCACGGATCGAGGCAGGTCTCTTCCGCCGTGCCTTTTCGGCGGCTCGCATCCTTCTCGTGCCCGTTGACAGCAAAGCGGCGCCGGCCTTGCTCGCGATTGACCGCGACGATCTCGTCCTCGGCGCCACCCGGGCGGCAAGACAGGCCCTCGGCCTCGATGACCGGCGCATCGCGACAGGTGTCGCGGCCTCCGATCTCCTGCGCGAGGATCGTGCAGATGAGGGGCGGGAGCTCGACGATGCCGAGCGTGCTGCCCTTCGCCGCGTACTCACCCGCGCCGGCGGTAATGTCAGTCAGGCGGCGGATCTCCTGCGCATTAGTCGTGCGACGCTGTACCGAAAGATGAAGAAGCTCTCGGTCAATTGATGCTGCGTCGCAGCACAGATCATCGCGCCGCTGTGTCTCAAATTTGAAACAGTTGCGCTGCCTATCGCCTACCTGCCTCTACCGGATACCGCCAAAGCGCCGCACCATCCTGTTGACGGCCCAATCCGGGCCCTTAATGGGAGGAATGACATGCTGCACCAGAAGATTGTCGAAAACCCGTATAAGGCAAAATACGGCAATTTCATCGGTGGTGAATGGCGGGAGCCGGTCTCGGGCCGCTACTTCGATAACATCACCCCTATCACCGGCGGCAAGCTCTGCGAAATCGCCCGTTCCGACGCAGCCGACATCGAACTTGCCCTGGATGCGGCGCATGCCGCCAAGGACAAGTGGGGCCGCACCTCGACCACCGACCGCTCCAACATCCTCATGAAGATCGCCCAGCGCATGGAGGACAATCTCGATCTCCTCGCTCGCGCCGAGACCTGGGACAATGGCAAGCCGCTGCGCGAAACGCTCGCCGCCGACATTCCGCTCGCCATCGACCATTTCCGCTATTTCGCATCCTGCGTGCGCGCGCAGGAAGGCGGGATCAGCGAGATCGACCAGGAGACCGTCGCCTATCACTTTCACGAGCCGCTTGGCGTGGTCGGCCAAATCATCCCGTGGAATTTCCCGATCCTGATGGCGGCCTGGAAGCTGGCGCCCGCGCTTGCCGCCGGCAATTGCGTGGTGCTGAAGCCCGCCGAGCAGACGCCGTCCTCGATCCTCGTCTGGACCGAACTTGTTGGCGACCTGCTGCCGGCTGGCGTGCTCAACATCGTCAACGGCTTCGGGCTCGAAGCCGGCAAGCCGCTCGCCTCGAGCCAGCGCATCGCCAAGATTGCCTTCACTGGTGAGACGACGACCGGCCGCCTCATCATGCAATATGCCAGCCAGAACCTCATTCCAGTAACGTTGGAACTGGGCGGCAAGTCGCCGAACATCTTCTTCGCCGACGTTATGAACGAGGACGACGAATACCTCGATAAGGCGCTGGAAGGCTTTGCGATGTTCGCACTGAACCAGGGCGAGGTCTGCACGTGCCCGAGCCGCGCTCTGGTGCATGAGAAGATCTATGATCGCTTCATGGAAAAGGCGATCAAGCGCGTCGAAAAGATCGTACAGGGCAACCCGCTCGACACGGCGACGATGATCGGTGCGCAGGCTTCGTCCGAGCAACTGGAGAAGATCCTCTCCTATATCGACATCGGAAAGCAGGAAGGCGCGGAAGTGCTGACCGGCGGCGGCCGCAACGATCTCGGCGGTGAGCTTGCGGAGGGCTATTACGTCAAGCCAACCGTCTTCCACGGCCACAACAAGATGCGCATCTTCCAGGAGGAGATCTTCGGACCGGTTGTCTCGGTCACCACCTTCAAGGACGATGCCGATGCGCTCGCCATTGCCAACGACACACTCTATGGCCTCGGGGCCGGCGTCTGGAGCCGTGACGCCAATCGCTGCTACCACTTCGGTAGGGACGTCCAGGCCGGCCGCGTATGGACCAACTGCTACCATGCCTATCCGGCACACGCTGCTTTCGGCGGCTACAAGCAGTCGGGCATCGGCCGCGAAAACCACAAGATGATGCTCGACCACTACCAGCAGACCAAGAACATGCTGGTCAGCTACTCTCCCAAGGCGCTCGGTTTCTTCTGAGCGATCGCCGCCTTCTCTGCCTCCCTGTCGGAGAAGGTTTCCCGGGCGCGGTGCGCCGCGCTCCCTTCCCTCGCTTGCGGGGGAGGGGTTTTGCTCAACGAGGACCGTTATGCCCGAAGTCGTGGCCGCGCCGCGCGTGATGGCGACCGAAGCCGCTCTGGAACTCATTCGGGAAATCCAGGTTGATCATCCAGATATCCTGTTTCACCAATCGGGCGGCTGTTGCGACGGTTCCTCGCCCATGTGCTACCCGGCGGACGACTATATCGTCGGCGACCGGGATGTGAAGCTCGGTGAGATCGGCGGCGTACCGGTCTATATCAGTGAAAGCCAGTTCAATGTCTGGCGGCACACGCAACTGATCATTGACGTCGTCCCGGGCCGAGGCGGCATGTTCTCGCTCGACAACGGACGGGAGAAGCGCTTTCTCACCCGCTCGCGTCTCTTCGGTGGCGGCGAAGCCTGTCTGCCGCCGGGGGCCTGATGGTAGGATGTGCCAGTGGCATCAAGCGACTTTCCAGATTGCGATAGCCGTTGCAATACGCGCGTACATGAAGTCGAACGCCTGCTTGACATGTCAGGAGCGCAATCAGGACAGTAGATAAAAAGTGGCCGCTCCGTTCCCCATTAATTCCAAGCCGGCGACGATGACGAAGGAGTCTCGTTCGATGCAGGATATCGCAATGCTCGTGGCGATGGCGGAGGGGCAGCTTCGCGCGTGTCGCCTTGCAACTTGCGATCAGCAAACGACGTGGGTAAGGCCGTTCAATGAATTGAAGGACAGCTTGGCGTGAAACTTTTCCAGTGCACCACCCATACCGTTCAGCTCTTGCGCTGAATAGCGTGCCCAGGGTGGAGCCAGACTGGCGGTTTTGAGCAGACACGCCGAAATTTTCCGCTTGCCTGACCAATAAGGGAGGCTTCCATGCTCCGTCGTACGAGCCATTGAGCGAAGCGATACGGAATCCACGAACGGGATTGCGCCGGCACCCGCTAATTAGCTGCTTGGGGCCGGCGCCCGCCTTGCGCGCCGACGAGGGTATTGGATACCGTCTGCCGCCAACGGTTAGCGAAGAAGGGTGCGCACCCTGAAGAAAATAGCTGAAGCTCCGATCTTGTGGCCGTGGATATCTGAACCGATTGTCATTGACTGTGGCGCTGGGCCCTGCCGACCCTTGCGCCCAGCATGCGCACAAGCGTGTGGTCTCCCCGGATGAGGTGGTGGTGAATCGCTGTGCCGGCATGGGCGAGCGCCAGGAGCGCGGCGCCATAAGCGAGCGTTGCGTGCGTACGCGACCAGAACGCCTCTATGGCGTCCGACCGCTCGAGTGGTAGGTCGGGAACCAGAACGAGGTCGAAGGCAAAACTGGGGATATGCAGGGGCGAGGTCGAGGCGATCATCCAGCCGGCGAAGGGCACGATGACCGTCAGTGTCAGGAGCAGCCGATGGGCGGTTCGCGCCGCCGCGGCTTCCCACCGCGGCATCTCTGCGAGGGGAAGGGGCCGGATGCCAGAAAGGGACCAGGCAAATCGAGTCATGGCCAGGGCGAGGAGAAGGAAGCCGAACGATTTGTGCCACTGGTAGAGATCGAATTGCAGTCGCGGACGGTCGGCCACCGCCTGCGTGAGGAAGCCGAGCGCGATCTGTCCGGAAAACAGGAGGGCGATGGTCCAATGGAGGACAATCGCCACCGTTCCATACGATGTGTGGCTGTTGCGCAGCACGGTCGCATCACTCCAGCTGTCTGTATGCCAAGGTTGCGATCTCCAGCAGCCGGTTGCGCGGCAACTCGCCGACCAGGGCGCAGCTTATCGCCTCGTCGGTCCAGACGAATGCTTCGAGCGGATCGAGCGCGGCATGGCGGAAGGAGGTCTCGCGGCCATCCGTCACGGGGATGATATAGAGTGTCACCCTGCGGCCGGTTCCGTCCTCGTACATGACTTGCGCCGCCGGGCCGCTGGCCGCCGGCAGCAGCCGGCCACCGACGAGGCTGAGCCCGCCGGCACTCAGGTCGGGAATGGTGAGCGGTCGGGAAAGGCGCTTGGATAGCCAAGCCCTGAGGTGGTCTTTCTCTCTCGCCCATACTTCCACGGGATGGACGACCTCGCCGGAATAGACCAGATGCGCCGTCATCGCCTCGTCGGCCAGCGTGATCTCGGCCGGCCCCGCTAGCGCGAGATAGCCACGCCCGTACCAGCCGACGGCTGCGCCCGCGGCCAGCAGGAGAACGGCTGCCGCCGCCATCCGGCCGCTGCGGCCGGCATCGGTTCGGCTTTCCCATTCGATGCGGCGAGCGTCAAGGCGGAGCGGCACCGGTTCGGCGACGGCGGAGCCGTAAAGCGCGCAAAGCGTTTCGTTCTGCTGCTTCCAGTCCTCCACCTCTTCGGCGGCGGCGGGATTGTCCGCAAGATAGGCCTCGACCACTGTGCGCGCCGCCGCGTCGAGCCTGCCATCGGCATAGGCGTGAAGATCGTGTTCCGGGGGCTGCTGTCTATTACGGCTCATTTCACGGATCTCAGTTTCGGCGATCCCGCCTGTGTCAGGTCGCGCAGCGCGGCACGGGCGCGGGCCAATCGCGACATGAGGGTGCCGAGGGGAATGGAAAGCACCGCAGCCGCCTCGGCATAGCTCATCTCCTCGACGGCGATGAGAAGCAGCACCTCGCGCTGCTCGAGAGGCAGCGTCTGCATCGCCCGCGCGGTCTCGGCAAGCGCCAGCCGGCCCTGCTGGATGTCGGGTCCGGCCGGATCGCCTGCCGGCATGGTGTCGAGCGAAACGGGCGTCGGCGAGTGGCTCAGCCGTCGGATGTCGTTGCGGTGGACGTTGAGCAGGATGCGGAACATCCAGGACCGGACGGAACCCGAAGGCCGCCAGAGACTGCGCTTGCGGATCGCCCGTTCCAGGCTGTCCTGGACGAGATCGTCGGCGCGATCGGGATCGTGGGTCAGGGCGCGGGCATAGCGCCGGAGCGCCGGCACGCAGTCCTCGATCTCGTCCATGAGTTGCGACATCGGCTACTCTTTGGCGACGTGCCAGATGCCGCCCACACCATCCCCGGTAACGTCCCCGGGCTTTTTGTCGTTCTGCCACAGATAAAGGGGCCGGCCGTCATAGGCCCATTGTTTGCTGCCGTCCTTGCGCGCGACCTGAGTATACTTGCCATCGGCAGCGGTATCCGCCGCCGCGGTCAGGGGCGGCCATTTCTGGGCGCACTCATCGTAGCAGTTGGACGTGTCCTTCGCATCCTTGTCGAACGTGTAGAGCGTCATGCCCTTCGCGTTGGTAAGAACCTCACCCTTGGCCGTGTCCATCGACTTGATGGCGCCGCCAGCATAGTCGCCCGCATGGGCAAGGGGCATTGTGACCGCCATCACGGCGGCGGCGAGCAGGAGGGAGCGCATGGCTTAAATCCTCTTCGTTGCACTGTGTGAACGCGCGATCATCCGCCCGTCATGCGATAGAACACCGTGCGGTCGGGAATAATCCCGCGAGCTGAGAATTTAGCGGTATGGGGGGCGGTTATCGGCGGCGCCCGTTGAGCATCATGTCGAAACGAACGATGTTGGAGTAAATCGGCGTTCCGACATCCATCCCGTAAAGCGAGCGCATCAGCTCGCCCACCACATGGATCGTGACAGCCCGAACCTCTTGCCTGACGAGGGTCGCCTCGAATGTTTCCCGGCGCGCAATGCCTCGCGCCGTCAGCACGCCCTGGATGACCGCGTGGTCGGAATCCTGCCGGCGGACGGCGGTCGAGCGAAAGGTGATGGCGGGATAGGTATCGACGTCGAAAACCGCGGAGGACCGCAAGAAGTTCTCCACTCGCGCTTCCCCGGTCGCCACGCTCTCCGGCTGGAGCGAGAAGGTCACGCGCGAACGAAGGACAACGTCGGGGTCAAGGACGAAGGTGCCGGAAAAGCGCGAGAAAACACCGTTTATGCCACCGCCGCCGATCTGGGCGACCGAGAAAGCTATGCGCGAGGACGGGTCAATGACATATTGTCCTTGAAGGGTCGACAAGCCGTCGGCGTGCGCCGGAACGATGGCCGTAAGCAAAAGAAGGCCGGTTGCGAGCAAAGGTCTGGACATCGGGAAATCCTTCAACGCCGCCCTACAAAAAGGAGCATGAAAGGACAACACTGCAGGGGGGCGGATAATCCTGCCGGTCCGGATATTTTTTCGACAGAAAGGATGCCTGCGGTCGCTACAGCGCCGGACGCACGTTGGTCTGGGCGAAGTCGTCGTGGACATAATGCAGCGGGCAATCGTGGTCGATGGCAACCTCATGAGCGAAGCACCCGAGTTTGGAGCGGACAGCAGGCGGCCGCCGTCGCGAACAACATGAGTTTGCGGCTGAAAATTCAACGAGAGCTGAATCCACCGATTGGACCTGTCGTGACATTGGCCATGCCGGGCGAGTTGCATCTTTATGAGCAGGTGCAGGACCGTGTGCGTCCCCTGCCTCAGCAGCGCGCCGTTCCTTAGTCTCGACCAAGGGCCATCGCGGCTAAGGCGGCTCAAGTAGTCACGGTTGACGGCCAGCACCGATCAGATCGTCAACGTTGGGCTCCATTTTCAGTTGCAGCACGCTTTCGGCAATGGTGTGCTGAAAATCCGGATCGCCGCTCTTTGTGGCAAACTCGGCAAGGATTAAATTGTCGTCGGTTATCGGGGCCTCCGTTTCGGTTCAACGAAAGTCTTACAACTGCAAATTCTTCGACGTGGCGTGCTGGCTGCCGAAAGACTTGCAAAAATCATAGCACAATCTCCATCCTTCCCTTGACGCGGATGTAAATGCCAAGATCGCAGCCGCAATTAACTCCAGACACGTCGAATCGCGTCAAATGCGGCGGCAATGGCGGGGTCGTCGGTGCGAGCGTACAGACAGAGGAAACTCAGAGTGGTCGATATACCGACGCCCTCCGCGATGATAAGACCGTGCGCCTGTTGTTCATGAAGAGCAATCGCCTCTCGACAAAGGCTCAATCCCACCCCTGTCCGTACCATGGCGACCATGGACGTTTCCTGATCCACTTGGGCGACAATATTTTGCCGAACGCCTAGATCGGCAAACAGACGCGACAGCAATCGATTGTGGACCGAGGCCAGCGGCGTGCCGATCCAGGGAAGTGATGCGAGCTGTGACCAATCCGCGCCGTGCAGGAAACCGGCGAACGCTGGCGGAGCGACGACACGATAGGTCAGTTGTGCCAGCTCGCGGGCATGAAAAAGCGGTGCTGCATTCTCCGCGGTTGTATCGGCGGAAGGGTCATAGTCGCTTGGGTCGCCGAGAAAGAAGCCGGCATCAAGCTCGTTTCGCCTCAGCCCCTCGGGCACATCGCCGCTCATTCCGTGACGCAGCGTGGTTTCCATGCCTGGTCCGCTTTCGATAAGGGCTTTCAGAAACGCTCCCAGCCGCGTGAACTCAGGATCGATGATGGTGCCTATCCTGAGTTTCCCCCGCACGCGCGTGGCCAGGTGCCCGGCGGTCTGACCGAAATCCGTGAGCGCCGCGAGCACTTGCTCCGCCTTGGCGGCTAGCAGGGCTCCCTCCTGCGTCAGCTCAAGGCCCGTCGAGGTCCGCCGGAACAAGGTCAGCCCGGTATCGGTGGCAAGACGTTTCAATTGCAACGTGACGGCAGGCTGGGTGATGTGCAATCGCTCTGCGGCGCGGGTGACGTTGCCCTCACGCGCGACGGTGGCGAATGCCTTCAAGGTTCTGAGGTCAACCGACTGCAGCATATTAGTTTCACTTATAATGCCTTGCGCGATTTGTCATTGGATTTTCTGGTCGTTCATCCGCTATCCCTCGAAATAGAATAGGAGGAGGCCCGGATGCCGCGGCAAGACGTCGAAGTTTATGATTGCGCGCTGTCCCATCACGATGGGCGGGCAATTCGATGATGCGTAGCGCTTCCCACCCGTTCGGCAATATTTTTGACTACATCATCGTCGGCGGTGGCTCGGCCGGCTGCCTGCTCGCCAATCGCCTCAGCCGCGATCCGGCGATGCGTATCCTGCTGCTGGAAGCCGGCCGGAAGGACGACTATCCCTGGATCCACATCCCGGTTGGCTACCTCTACTGCATCGGCAATCCACGCACCGACTGGCTGTATAAGACCGAGCCGGATGCCGGCCTGAACGGACGCTCGCTGCGCTACCCGCGCGGCAAGACGCTTGGCGGCTGCTCCTCCATCAACGGCATGATCTATATGCGCGGCCAGGCGCGCGACTTCGACGGCTGGGCGACGGCGACCGGCGATGGCGCCTGGTCCTGGCAGAACTGCCTGCCTGATTTCAAGGCGCACGAGGACCATTACCGGCTGGACGGCGGCGCGGACCCGAAGACCGGCGGCAACAGCCGGTTCTCCGACATGCACGGTCACGGCGGCGAGTGGCGGATCGAGAAGCAGCGGCTCAAATGGGATATCCTCGAATCCTTCGCCGAAGCAGCTGTCGAGGCGGGTATTCCGCGCTCCGACGATTTCAACAGCGGCGACAACGAGGGTGTCGGCTATTTCGAGGTCAACCAGCGCTCCGGCTGGCGCTGGAACACGTCGAAGGCTTTTCTGCGTCCCGCGAAGAACCGCCCGAACCTGACGATCTGGACGCAATCCCATGCCGAACGGCTGATCCTGGAAACCGACGGTTCAGGCCGCAAGCGTTGCACCGGAGTCATGGTCCAGCGGCAGGGGCGGAGCGCAGAGGTCCGTGCCCGCAGGGAGGTCATTCTCTCCGCCGGCGCGATCGGCTCGCCGCAAATCCTGCAACTGTCGGGTATCGGCCCCGCCGGACTGCTGAAGCGTCATGGCATTGAGGTTGCGCACGACCTGCCGGGCGTCGGCGAGAACCTGCAAGACCATCTGCAGATTCGCGCCGTCTTCAAGGTCGGCAACGCGAAGACGCTGAACACGCTCGCCAACAGCCTGTTCGGCAAGGCGATGATCGGGCTGGAGTATGTGCTCAAGCGCAGCGGCCCGATGAGCATGTCGCCCTCGCAGCTCGGCGCGTTCACCCGGTCGGACGACAGCCAGGCCCACGCCAACCTGGAATATCACGTCCAGCCGCTCAGCCTCGACGCTTTCGGCGAACCGTTGCACAACGTACCGGCCTTTACCGCGAGTGTGTGCAATCTCAACCCGACCAGCGTCGGAAACGTGCGCATTCGCTCGAATAGGGCGTCGGATGCCCCGGCGATCGCGCCGAACTATCTCAGCACGGAAGAGGACCGCCGCATCGCCGCCGAGAGTCTGCGGCAAGTGCGCAGGATCGTATCGCAGCCGGCGCTCGCAAAATACCAGCCTGAGGAATGGAAGCCCGGCTTGCAGTTCCAGAGCGACGAGGAACTGGCGCGGCTGGCGGGCGATATCGCCAACACCATCTTTCATCCGGTCGGGACGACGAAGATGGGCCGCGACGACGATCCGATGGCGGTGGTGGACAGCCGTCTCCGGGTGCGGGGCATCGAGGGCCTGCGCGTCGTCGATGCAGGCGTCATGCCGAAGATCACCAGCGGCAACACCAACGCGCCGACGCTGATGATCGCCGAAAAGGCGGCCGGCTGGATCGTCGCCGATGCGCGCGCGTAGAAATTTCTTGGGGAGATAAGAGCAATGACATCGATCGCGCGTTCCGCGCTTCCGCTTTCCGGCGTTCGGGTGGTTGATTTCGGGCAATATATCGCCGGCCCGGCCGTGGCCATGATCCTTGGCGATCTCGGCGCGACCGTCGTGCATGTCGATCCGCCTGGCGGTCCGCTCTGGGACAATCCCGCCAATGCCATCCTCAACCGCAACAAGCTGATCGTCACCCTCGACCTCAAGACGGAACACGGGCTGAATGAGGCGAAAGCGCTGGTGGCCGAGGCCGATATCGTCGCCGAGAATTTCCGTCCCGGCGTGCTTGCCCGGCTCGGGATCGATTTTTCGGCCCTGCGTAAAGCGCGACCGGAATTGATCACCCTTTCGATCCCCGGCTTCGCGTCCGACGACGAGCTTCGTCGGGACTGGCGGGCCTTCGAAACGGTGATCGCGGCCTCCTCCGGTGTCTTCACGGATATGGGCCTGAACCGCGTCCTGATGGGCATCAACCCGTCTTTCTCGCCGCTGCCGCTGTCTTCCGCCTACGGCACCATGCTCGCGGCGTCCGCGACGGTGCTGGCGCTTCAGGCGCGCGCGCGCACCGGGCATGGCGATCATATCGAAGTGCCGCTTGCCAGCGCCGTCATGGAGGGTCTCTCCTATAACTCCATCCTGATCGACGATTATCCGCTGCGCTATCAGACCCAGCGCGAGCAGGAGATCGAGCGCCGGCGCAGCGAGGGCCTGCCGATGGATATGTCCTATGACGACCTCCAGGAGTTCCTCGATCCCTTCTATCGCAGCTATGTGTGCGCCGACGGGCGGATGTTCTATGTAGTCTGCCCCAGCCACAAGAACCATGCGAAGCGCTGCCTGCAAGCTCTCGGCATCTACGATGAGCTGGTGGCCGAGGGACTGCGCGAGGAGGAAGACACCTATCTGCCGGTCTCGCAATGGTCCTCGGACGTTTCGCTGGGCGTCTATCCGCTTCCTAAATTCTGGGCCGACAAGATCGCGGCCCGCATGAAGGAGGTGTTCCTGACCAGGACGGCGGCCGAATGGGAGCGCGTCTTCGGGGAAGGGCTGTTTCCGGGTGCGCCACAGCGCTGGCTGAAGGAATGGATCGCTGACGATCACGCCATGGCCGCCGGCCTGATGATCGAGGTCGACGATCCGATCCTTGGCCGCATGACCCAGCCGGGGCCGATGGCCTGGCTGCAGGAGAGTGCCGAAGCCATGCTGACACCGCGCCCGCGGCGTTGGGGAACCTTTACGGACGCGCTGGTGATGCTTTCGGGCGTGGAGCGCCCCTCCTTGCCGGCGCCGACGATCGAAGCTCCCGGGGGCTGGCTGGACGGCGTCAAGGTTCTCGATCTTTGCAATGTGATCGCCGGTCCGCATTCGGTCGCCTATCTCGCCCGCTTCGGCGCGGAGGTGATCAAGATCGATCCGGCCAGGCCGCTCTATGATTGCTGGAACACCGTGATCTTCGGCATGTCGCACATGCGCGGAAAGCAATCCGTGCTGCTGAACATCGGTTCGCCCGATGGCCGCGTCGTCTTCGAGGAACTGGTGCGCTCCGTCGATGTCGTGGTCTGGAACGCCACCGACCGTCAGGTCAAGGCGATGGGGCTCGATGCCGAAAGCCTGAACGCGCTCAATCCCCAAGCGATCTTCTGCCAGCTCGATTGCTTCGGCGGGGTGCGCACCGGCCCGCGCACCGACTATCTCGGCTATGACGACCTCGTGCAATCGGCAACCGGCATCATGCTGCGCTTCGGCGGCTCGATGGATACGCCGGAAGAACATGCCCATGTCGGCACCATCGATGTCATGTGCGGCTTTGGCGCGGCGCTCGGCGTCGCCGCCGCTCTCTACCAGAAATCCAGAACCGGGATCGTCGGCCGCCCGCGCACATCGCTGTCGGCACTGACCGGCCTTGCGCAGATACCGTTCTGCTACGACTATGCCGGGCGCGGACCGTTCGACGAGCCGTCCGGCCGCGACACCACGGGATATCATGCCCTGTCGCGGCTCTACGAAACGGCAGGCGGCGATCACCTACTTTTGTGCGCCTCGGAGGCCGATCTCCTGCGCTTCGGCAAGGTCGAGGGTCTCAGGGGGATTGTCGAAATGGCGGCATCCGATCGCGGGGCCTATCTGGCGAAAGCCTTCATGACCGCGCCGGCGGAAACCTGGCAGCAGCGCCTGCGGGACGCCGATATCGGCGTATCGCTTTGCGAGAACATCGAGACGATCCGCAGCCGCAGTGCCCGCATTGCCGACGGCACGCCGGGCATCGACCGGGGCAGCTATTCCTTCTCCATCTTCCCGGATCATCCGAGCGGACACACCGTCACGCAACTCGACCCCTTCGCCATCCGCCCGGCTTTCGGCAAGGTCACGGCCCTCGCGCCACCGGAGAAGTACGGAGCGTCCACGCGCGCCGTCCTGCGGTCGCTCAACTACACCGATGCCGAGATCGACCGGCTGATCGCCTCCGGCACGATCAGCGAGACATGGAGCGTGGAATATCTTCCGAGCTAGCAGGCCGTCACGGCTTCGGGTTCTGACGTTGGCTGTTTCCAGGCGGGAAATCTTATCCGGCTTTTGTAGACAGGCCGCCAGAGGCCATGCGCCAAGTGCGTCTTCCCTCGGCTTTGGCACGGTACAGGGCGCGGTCGGCCTCCTGAAGGAGGGTGTCACCTTCGGCGCAATTCAGTCCAGCGCTGGCGACGCCGATACTCACGCTGATGCGGATGGCTAAGCCTCGAATGTTAAACGGATGCTCGCAGGTGGCAATGCAGCGGTTGGCCAGGTCGGCTGCGCGCTCGTAGTCTCCGCGCATCAGGACCGCGAACTCATCGCCGCCGAGGCGTGCGATCATCTCGCCTTGTGCTTCTGTCCTCAGCCGGTCGGCGACCATCTTGAGCACCTCATCGCCAGCAGCGTGCCCAAAGGTGTCATTGACGGGCTTGAAGCCGCCCAGGTCGAGATAGAAGGCGAACAGAGGCTCCTTATCAGCCGCGTTCAGAGCTTCGGTCAACACCTTGTAGAATTGCATCCGGTTCGGCAGGCCGGTCAGAATATCGTGATGCGCAAGGTGGTTAGCCTCGTCTTCCGCGGCAATCTGTTCGCTAACATCGGCAATCGTCAACAGGAGCCGCCGGTTCTGCTCCTCATGGAGAAGCCGCACATAGATGAGAATATGATGCTCGTGGCCGTCGGCGCTCTTTTGACGCCAGATCGTCCTTGCATCGCAATGGCCATCGAGGCCAAGAATTGCTGCGGCAAAGCGTCGAGCGTCGTTCTGCACATGCATGTCGCAGGCTTTCCTCGACAGCGGCTCAGCCATGTCCAAGCCATAGAAGGTGCACGCGGCCTGGTTGGCTTGTATGATGTCGAGACTGTCGCCGTCGCATAGGAGCATTGGCATCGGGTTGGCATCGAACAATTGGCCGAGCCAATCCTCACGCTGCTTCAACTCCGTGATGTCGATGCGCATGCCAATGGCCCCGCCATCCGGCGTTCGTCGATCATCGTGCCGTAGCCATCGTCCGTCGCGAAGTTGCTGTTCTTCCTGTGAGACAGGACACCGAAATTTTTCCATCCTTTCAATAAGCCATGTTTCTTTATTTTCAACGACCTCCCGCATTTCGTCGCCGGCAAGGCTGATCCTTAGAATATCCTCAAATGGCATGCCGGGCTGCAGGTAATCGGCAATGTCGCTGTAGAGTTCTGCGTATTTCTGGTTCCAGAGGACATACCTGTCCTCGGCGTCGAAAACGCAAACGGCTTGAGGCAACATTTCGATGATGGAATGCAAGCGGATGTCGGCCGTGGGAATATCTAGTTGGCGTACCTTTCGCTCGGCTTCGATGAAGAGCGTAGTCATCGTTCCCGAGGCTGTCTGCCAGTCCACCCATCTCACCCGCGCGGACTTTTCATGGCCTGAACCTTCCCCGATGCGACACGGCGAGGCCTGGGATGGCGGCGGCCAATCAGGCAGAAGCATCTCTACCGAGAGACCGTCGAGGCTATCTCGAGGATGAAATAGTCTGCGCGCCGCAATGTTTGCAAATACGACTATGCCGGCAGCATCAAGGACAAACGCCGCCGTCGGACAAGCCTCGAGAGATACGACCATCTCAGTGCTAAGCATCATCTCTCCAAAGATCGCAGCCTTAATTAAAAGGCTGCGATCTCGAAACAATATCCTTCGATGGTAAAGAAGATGTTCCGATCCTCTGCCATTACATGGCTCCGGTTGCGCGGAACACTCGCACCATGGATGCCCGCCGTGTTCCTGGATATAAGTCTATCAATGTCCACCGACCCCTGAAAATGCCGCATGCTCCTTGTCGTGCAGGGCGAAGCGGTCGAGCATATGCGCGCTTGCCTCGTTGACGCCTATGACGGCGACATCCACGCCTTGGCGGCGGTATTTAAGGACGATCTTGTCGAGCGCGCCAACCGCGGTGATGTCCCAGAGGTGCGCGTCAGCCACGTCTATCGTGACCTTGCGCAGCGGTTCGTCGAAGTCGAAGGCCGCGATGAAACTCTCCGACGAGGCGAAGAAGATCTGGCCGTCGACGTGATAGGTCCGCTCGGTTCCCTCCGCATTTAACGTGGAGCGGACATGGAAGAGCTTCGCCACCTTGCCGGCGAAGAAGACGCCGGAAAGAAGCACGCCGACGAGAACGCCCTTGGCAAGGTCATGGGTGCCGACCACCGTTGCGACGGTTGCCAGCATGACGATCGAGGATGACGGCGGATTGCGGCGAAGGTCGAGAATCGAGCGCCAGGAGAAGGTGCCGACCGAGACCATGATCATCACGGAGACGAGCGCGGCCATCGGAACGATGCGCACGAGATCGTCGAGCACGAGGATGAGGAACAGCAGGAAGGCGCCGGCCACGAAAGTGGAAAGCCGGCCGCGCCCACCCGAGGCGATGTTGATCCCCGACTGGCCGATCATGGCACAGCCGCCCATGCCGCCGATGAGGCTGGAGGCGATGTTGCTCGCTCCCTGTCCGATGCATTCCTGGCTCTTGGAACTCGGCGTATCGGTCAGGTCGTCGACGATCTGCGCCGTCAGCAGCGACTCGAGCAGGCCGACGGCAGCGAGCGCGACGGAATAGGGGAAGATGATTTGCAGGGTCTCGAAGGTGAACGGCACCTGCGGCAGGGCGAAGACCGGGAAGGCCGAGGGCAGTTCGCCGAGATCGCCCACCGTGCGGATGTCAAGGCCGCCCCACCAGGCGATGCCGGTTAAAACGAGGATGGCGACGAGCGGTGAGGGGATCGCTTTAGTGACGTAGGGGAAAAGGTAGATGATCGCCAGGCCCCCGGCGACCATCGCATAGGTGAGGCCCGGCACGCCGATCAGCTCGGGCAGCTGCGCCATGAAAATGAGGATGGCGAGCGCGTTGACGAAGCCGGTGATGACCGAGCGGGAGACGAAGCGCATCACGCGGCCGAGTTTAAGAAGCCCGGCGGCGATCTGGATGAGGCCCATGAGCAAGGTGGCGGCGAAGAGATAGTCGAGGCCGTGATCCCTGACGAGCGAAGCCATCAGCACGGCGGTGGCGGCCGTCGCCGCCGAGATCATGCCCGGCCGGCCGCCGAAGAAGGCGGAGGTGCAGGCGATGGCGAAGGAGGCGAAGAGCCCGACCTTGGGATCGACGCCGGCAATGACGCAAAAGCCGATCGCTTCGGGAATGAGGGCCAGCGCGACGACGATTCCGGAAAGGATGTCTGCGCGAATGTTCGAGAACCATTGGCGCTTGTAGATCGTGGGATTGAACATGAAGAAGTCCGCAAGAGTAGTGCATCCAGGCCGGGGGATCGTCCGGCATGTGAACTGGTTTGATGCTTTTGCGTTGTCTGGCGGATCGGCGGCCAGAAGAGCCACCCGGAGTTTCACCGGGTCCAGGGTGAATGGCCCGTTATAGAAAATGTTACGCAGCGGTCAACGGCGATTTCGCACAAGATGCATTTGAATGGGGAGGACCGGCGGTTGAGGCCCGTGCCAGAGGTCCGTTTTTGATCCTCAAGCAAGATTAACCGGCAAAAATTTCGGCCTGCCATGCTTGCAATGCCGGCACCGAACAGACCCTGCTTTTGGCATTGCCTGCGCGGTAAGAACCGCCTCGATGACGGCACAGCTCTTTTGAAAAGGTGCCTCCAGTTCGATTAACACTGGATTCAGATAGGTATAACCACTAAATGTGGACGCGGCGTGTGCTGCGTGCGCTACGGGTTCCCCGAAATCGACGGAGATTTCGATCAACCTTCCAATGAAGGAGTGCGAACCCATGTCTTCACCGGTTCTCAAAGGCCGCATCCAATCGACTCTTCGTCAGTTTCTCGATGCCGAGGCCTCAGGCGGTATCGTCCTGATGGCAGTTGCAGTTCTTGCCATTGTCACCGCAAACTCCGCCCTGGCGGAGGAATATTTCCATCTCCTCCATGCTTATATTGGGCCACTCAGCCTGCAGCACTGGATCAACGACGCCTTGATGGCCGTCTTCTTTCTACTAGTGGGCCTTGAGATCAAACGCGAGATGCTTGACGGTCAACTGTCAAGTTGGAGCCGACGTATTCTTCCGGGCGCGGCGGCGGCGGGTGGCATGGCCGTTCCGGCGCTGTTCTATCTCTATTTCAACTGGAGCGATCCGGCGGCGGCGCGAGGATGGGCTATTCCGACGGCGACGGACATTGCCTTTGCTCTCGGCGTGATCTCCCTGTTCGGCTCGCGCGTCCCTGCATCGCTGAAAATCTTCCTGGCGGCGCTCGCCATCATCGATGATCTCGGGGCGGTGGTCGTCATTGCTATTTTCTATACCGCAGATCTGAACCTCATGGCGCTTTGTGCAGCCGTAGCGATTCTGGCCGCGCTTTATGGTCTCAACCGCATGAGAGTCATTATGCTCTGGCCCTATCTGGAGCTTGGCGTGGTGCTCTGGGTCCTTGTATTTGCTTCAGGTATTCATGCGACGCTCGCGGGTGTCATGTTGGCTTTGACGATCCCTCTGAAGGCGACGCCCGGCATGCCCGAGGCAACGCCTGCGCAATCGCCGCTACATAAGCTCGAACACACGCTTCATAGGCCGGTTGCATTCATCATCGTGCCGATCTTCGGCTTCGCGAATGCCGGTGTCTCCTTCGCCGGCGTGACCATGGACGTGCTCGGCGAACCGATCACGATGGGCGTCGCCGCCGGGCTGCTGTTCGGCAAGCTCATCGGTGTCCTCGGCACGGTCGCCCTTCTGGTCAAGCTCGATTTCGCGGACCTGCCGGCACAGGCGAGTTGGGGCCAGTTAATCGGAGTTGCCCTTCTTTGCGGGATCGGCTTCACAATGAGCCTGTTCATCGGCCTCCTCGCCTTCAGTGATCCAGTCGTCCAGGACCATGTAAAGATCGGAATCCTGACGGGATCGGTGATCGCTGGCGCACTCGGAGCTATTTTCCTCGGTCTGTTCGGCAGGCGAACGAAACGTGTTGATCTTCACGTACAGTAAATCTGTGCACTTTAGCCCACTGGGTCGGTGCGCTTGAAAAGCGCGCCTGCGCGCTGGACAACGTTAAGATTTCTTTCCAATGTAGCTTCGTTGGGAAAGGATCACGCTATGGACGTCAGTAAGAACCTTGATGTTGCCACGCGTCTCGGCACGGTGATCGGCATCATGCTGAGCGCGGTTATCTATGGACTGGCGATCGGTCCGCTGATCTATCACTACATGCGTTGAAAGGGGCGAACTGGAGTGCTCGGCTGCCGCTTGATGCCGGTTCTGTGTCTGCTGGGCAAGGGGGCATCGATGGAAAAAGCGCCAGCTCGTACACCGCGATGAACGCAATGGCAGACAGCTTGATTGCAGTGTGTCAGCTTCGCCAGAAGCGTGGTGTCAGGACCACGAGCATGGTCAGCACCTCGAGGCGTCCGAGAAGCATCATGAGGGATAGAAGGCAAAGGGCCGGATTGGAGATCGTCGAAAAGTTTCCTGCGGGACCGACAACAGGACCGATGCCCGGACCGACGTTGGACAACGTCGTGATAACGGCGGAGATGGACGTCAGGACATCGTAGCCCATTGCGGTCATTGCAAGACTCCCGATTGTCCAGAGCGCGAGATATGTCGTGAAAAACAACATGACGCTTTGTTGTAGATCTGCATTCACAGTCATCTTGCCATATCGCATAGCATGAATGCCGTCAGGATAGATCAGTTTGTAAAGCCCCGTTCGGATGGTGTTGAAAAGAATGATGAAACGGTAGGCTTTGATGCCGCCAGCGGTTGAACCCGAACATCCGCCAATGAAGGTCATAAAGAAGGCCATTGTGACGACGAATGGCCCCCACAGAGTGTAATCGTCGCTGGCAAAGCCGGTCGTCGAAAGTATCGAAGCGACAGCGAAGAACGAATGGGCAAGCGCCGTATGGAAGGGCACGCCGTTCTGCAGACGATGATAGACGGCGATCGTCATCGAGAAAGCCGTGAGATAGGCGAGGAATACACCGATCTGAGGATCGCGAAGCGCATCGAGACGCCTCCGTACCATGAAGACGATTAGACCGGAGAACGGCAGGCTACAGACCGTCATGAAGAAAGTTGAAGTCCACAACAAGGGTTCGCTGTTGAAATAGCCGAAGGAAGCGTCATGGGTCGAGAAGCCGCCGGTCGCCACCGTCGCCGTGGCATGGTTGATAGCATCGAAGCGACTCATGCCGAGAACGGTATAGAGGAGCATGCAGGTGATGGTGATCAGCACGTAGACGAGGACGAAGGCGCGTGTGAAGCTGGCGATTCGAGCGAAGGGTTTGTCATTGGTGTCGGAGGATTCCATCTTGAAGAAGGAGATGCCCCCGACGCGTAGATAGGGCATGACGAAAAGACCGAGTGCGACAATGCCGATGCCGCCAAGCCAGTGCAGCAGCGAGCGCCAAATCAAAATGCCGGGGGGGGGGCATTGTCGAGACCCACGATTACAGTTGACCCCGTCGTCGTGATTGCGGAGATCGACTCGAACAATGCCTTCGCGAATCCCAGTTTCAGCGAAGACCACATGAACGGGACGGCGCCGACTAGCGAGAAGACAAGCCAAAGCACGTTGACAAGAAGAAAGCCCATTTTCCGGTTGAACGGTGGTGGTCCCGAACGTGTTGCGGCCGCCGATATCAGACTGAACCCGCCGACGATGGCGGCTGATAAGGCAAAGACTTTCCAATCGGCGTGACGGAAATACAAGTCCGTAAAGGCTGGCACCAGCATGGCGGTTGCCAGATAGAGTCCGCAGATCGATGCAATGTTGATGACGGATCGATAGATCGTGGCGTTCAAGACTAGCTTCCTGCGTCCCAAGACGGACTGCTGACTGTTAGGACAAAGCACGCTCCGGCGCCAGCATGAAGGTTGTCGGCACTCATCCGCGGCGTCTCGATTTGCCTCAAGACATGGAACTACGCGGTCTGGCGGTCCTCGATCGTATCCCTATCATCGAGCGCTCCGTGGCTTGATCGCCCTTCGGTCCGATCAGGTTCCGGCGAAGATGGGGGATTGCTCAGTCCCACCATTGCCATCGTCGTCGGCCGCATTTGCGGTGTGCGCAGGGGCGTCGAGCTTGTAGGATAACAAACTACCTTGGAAACCGCGCCGCAAACTGCTCGAACAGGTCCGTCGCGCCGACCTGCCCGCCTTTCAGCAGGAGGACGGTTCCATCAAGCGGCGTGCCGCCCGCATGCCCACGGCAGATCGCAACGCCCGGGCCCGCTCGCTCGATGAACGAAAGGCTCCGGAACCCGAGCTGTTTCACGAGCGCGCTGGATGTATCGCCGCCGGCCACCGCGATGCCTGCGACATGGCACTGGTCCAGGATTGAGCCCGTCAGCCGGGCCATCCAATCGGACAGCGCGATCGGCGTCGTGCCATAATCCAGATCCGGTCTCAGGTTGATCATCACATTCGCACCCGCCTCGATCCGGCCGGCGCATCGGCTTGCGAGCTCTTCCGGATGGCCGAGGTCCTCCCGCTGGAGCGCGAGACGTTCATAGCTGCCGGCCGCCGCTATCTGATTGGCCGTCGCGGACGAGCGGCTGCCGGCTACGGCGAGGACCGGGCCGCGTTCCCATCTAGCTGGGATCGTGCGCGGTTCAATCGATGGTTCCGCAGGGAAAAGTGCTTCGGCCACGCTGCTGGCGCCGACAAGGAGCATAGGCTCCTCTTGGTCGTCGATTTCCATCAGTAGCCTGCCCAGACGATCGATATCCTGCCGTTCGATCGCGTCGACCAGGGTTCGGTCCGTCTTCAGGGCTCTATCCAACGTCTTGCGGCCGGTCAGCGAAAGACCTTCCAGGCCCTGCCTTGCCAGGTGGATCCGCAGGTCGGCCTCGTCCATTGGCGTGACCGGGTGATGACTCATGATGGGGTGCCGGTCGATCCGGTACACCTCACCGTCCGGCGCGCGCGCGAAGAGCGTCCCGAAGAGGCAGTAGCGTCCGAGACTCGGCTGACCGCCGACCACGATCGTCCGGGACGGGGCAAGCGTTGCTTCAAGCGTCTTCACGGCAGCGCCGATGCTACCGGTCTGCGGCGCCGAATCGAACGTCGAGCAGATCTTGTAGTGCACGAACCGTGGTGAAAGCGTGCGCAGGGCAGGTGCCATCGCACCCAGCCGCGTGGCAATGTCCTCGGGCGACCGGGCCCTGAGATCGGTCGCTATTCCAACGGCGTCGAGGTCTGCGGTCTCCTCGGCCTTCGGCATGTCCAGGAACAGGCGCGCCCTCGCGCCGCGCTCCGAAAGCGTCGCCAGCGTGTCCGACGCGCCGGTGAAATCGTCGCCGATGAATACGATCCGCGCCATTCTAGGAACCGAAGAATCGGAGGGCGGCCGCAAGTTCGCTCTGCGAAGATGAGGCGCTTTCAAGGGTCTGGCCGAGGCAGATGGCGTCCCAGGCCTGGCGCAGGCTACGGATGCCGGCAGCCGGGCCGTCGGGATGGGCGAGAATGCCGCCGCCCGCCATGAACATGAAGTCGGCGGAGCCGACCGCGTCGAGGGTCGCCGGCAAGGTGCCGGCCCACTGGCCGGACGAAAATGCCGGCATGACGATATCGCCGTCGCCGGAAGCGTCGGCCGCCAGCGGCTGAAGGCAGCGGCGCGCCGCGGCTTTCACCTCTTCCGCCGCGTCGGAGAATTTTCCGCCGATGCCGTGGACGTGCATATGGTCGACGCCGGTGAGCCGGTAGAGCGCCTGATAGGCGTCGAAGCCGATGCCGAGCGCCGGGTGGCGGGCGAGAGCCCCATAACCGTTGCGGTGGCCGTGGACGGCCAGCCCTGTCGCGCCGCGCAATGTCTGCATTGCAGACAGGCCGCACCAGTTGAGGCTCGCCATGACGCAGGAACCGCCTTCTCGCTCGACCAGCTCGGCATGGCGGCGCATCGCGTCGGTCTCGTCGGTGATGTTGAAGGCAACCATCACATGCTTGCCGGTTCTGTCCCGGTGCGCCCGGACCTTGGCCATCACGGCCGGCACGCGCTCGGCAATCGGGGCATGGTCCGGATTGGCGCAGACCTCGTCGTCCTTGATGAAGTCGATGCCGGCCTCACACAGAAGCTCCGCGACATCGGCGATCTCGTGCGAGCGCATGCCGACATTGGGCTTGATGATCGTGCCGAATAGCGGCCGGTCATGGACATCGGTTGCGCGGCGCGTTCCGGAAACGCCCATGGCCGGCTGCTCGAAGCGGTTGCGATAGGCCTGTGGTAGCGCGACGTCGATGAGCTTCAGGCCGGTCACCTCGCCGAGATCGTAGAGATTTCCGGAAACGGTCGCTGCAAGCGTCGGCAGGTTGGCGCCGATATTCGCCATGGGAAAGGCGACACGCACATGGGCGCGCCGCCAGGGCCCGCCGATGGCCTTGCGCTCGAGATAGGCGCTTGCAAGGCTGGGCACTTGGGCAGGCTCCAGCTCCTTGATGGAAAGGACCTCGGCGGCGGCGCGCTCGCGCAATTCGTCGGTCTCGTTGGCGACGCGCACGAAGGTGCCGCTCGACTGCTCGCCGGCCATGATGTCGGCGATCCTGCGAGGATCGAGCGGCGTCTCTATCAGGTAGGACGCCTCTATGCGTTCGGCGCTCATGCTCAGATCGCCGACAGGTCGGGGAAGGGCCTGACGGCGTCGCTGCCGTCCCAACCTTCCGATGCCGCGCGAATGAGGTCGAACATGCGGCCCTTCGGCCCCATGACCTCCGAGAGCTCGATCACCGTGCCCGGGTGGGCCTCGCGGTCGAAATAGCAGAAGCGCCCGTTCTCCCCGACCTTGCCGCTCATCCTGACCTTGAAGCCTTCGGCTTCCATCGCCGCGAGGTCGGTATCGTATTGCTGCGTCCAGTAGGCGACATGCTGAAGCCCGCGATGGCCCGCCTGCCGAAAGTCGCGATACATCGACGGCGCGTCGTTGCGGCACTGGATCAGCTCGACCTGGACATAACCACTGTTGGCGAGCGCCACCGAATTATGCACGTCGTAGGATTTGCCGTCGTAGCGGTAATCCTCGATCGGCACGCGCGGATTGTAGTACCAGGGACCGACGCCCATCACGTCGTACCAGTGCTTCATTGCCGCTTCGATGTCGTCGACGACGTAGCCGAGCTGGCGGATTGGCCCGAGAAATTTGCTCATGGAAGTGTCCTATTGAGAAATGAGATGCGGCAGCCAGGTGGACACCGCGGGTACGACCGTGACCACAAGCAGCGACAGGATCAGCGGGATGAAGAAGGGCAGGACGCCGCGCACGACCGAATGAACCGGCATCCTGGCAATGATCGACACCATGTAGAGGCTCATGCCCACCGGCGGCGTCAGCAGGCCAATCATCAGGTTGAGCACGAAGACAATGCCGAGCTGGAGCGGATCGACGCCCGCCGCGTGCAGGGTGGGCGCGACGATCGGCGCGATGATGAGGATGGCGGCAATCGATTCCAGGAACATCCCGACGATCAGCAGCAGCAGGTTGACCAGCAGCAGCAGCACGAAGGGGCTGTCGGAAAGGCCGAGCAGCAGGGCGCCGGCCTTTGCAGGCACCTGGTCGAGCGTCAGCACCCAGGCGAACACGGCAGCCGTCGAGACGATGAAGAGGATGCTCGCGGTCGCCTCGACCGTCTCCCTCAAACCGTCCAGGATCGCCTTCAGCGTGAGCGAACGGTAGATGAAGGCTCCGATGAGGAGCGCATAGGCGACGGTCACGCCGGCGACTTCCGTCGGGCCGAAATAGCCGCTGAGCAGGCCGCCGATCAGGATAAGCGGCGCAAGCAGCGCGGGGAAGGAGATCACGGCCTTTGCGGCGACCTCACGCACCGTCGGCTTCACGGTATCGCGGGGCAGGTCGTAAAGGCGCGCCATTACGGCGACCTGAAGCATGAGGAACAGGGTGATCAGGATCGCGGGAACGACGCCGGCGATAAGCAGTTGAACCGCCGAGACGTTGGTAACGCTGGCATAGATGATGATCGGAATGGATGGCGGGAAGATCGGGCCGATCGTCGCCGCGGCGATGGTCAGGCCTGCCGCGAAGTTCTTCTTGTAGCCTTGGCGGACCATCTCGTCGATCTGGATCCTGCCGAGAGCGCCGATGTCGGCCAGTGCCGCTCCGGAAACGCCGGAGAAGATAAGGCTCACGAGGATGGCCACCTGGGCGAAGGAGCCGCGGATGCGCCCGACCAGCATGCGGATCAGGTCGAAGATGTGTTGTGTCACGCCGATCGCGCTCAGCAGGCTCGCGGCCAGGATGAACAGCGGCACCGCCAGCAGCGGCGTTGAGTCGAGCGCGTTGACGCCACGCTGTGCGAGCACATGGATCGGTAGTCCGTAGGCGAGGATCGTGATCGCAGACGATAGGCCGAGCGCGACCGCGATCGGCGCGCCCACGATAAGCGCGGCGGCGAAGAGGGCGATGAGGAGCAGGCTCATGACGGCGAAACCCCGGGCTCGTCGTGTGACAGGTCGGCGCCGCGCAGCAAGGCTGCTATCCGGGCGACGGTGATGATCGTGAGTAGCGCCAGTGCGATCGCCGCCGGCGTGTAGTAGACCCAGTTCGGAATGCCAAGGGTGGGCGTGGCGAACTTCCAGGCGCGCGACAGGAAGGCGTAGATCGACCACACGGAGATTGCGCCGAAGGCAAGGACCATGATCTCGACAATCAGGGCGCAGGCCCGCCGGCCGGCGGGCGGCAGCATGGTCGGCACCATGTCGACGGCGACATGGCTGCCGCGCAGTGCCAGCAGCGGCACGCCGAGGAAGACGAGCGCCACGCCGCAGAAGCGTGAAAGCTCGTCCGCCCAGGGCATGCCGAGGTCGAAGAGGTTCCGGCCCAGGACCTGAGCAACGATGAGTATGCTCATCATGGCGAGCAGGAGGATGCCGAGATTGAGGCAAGCTCTGGATATGGTCGCCAATAACCTGCCGCCCGGCATGCCTGCCGTTTCGTTCATCATCTGATTGTCCTTTCGGGCCGGATGAGGATCAGGCGATCGCCTTGATCTTCTCGTAGAGCGCGCCGAACTTCTCGCCGAAACGTTCCTCGACGACCTTGCCGACCGAGGCGCGGAAGGCATCGACATCGAGGCCTTCTGCAGGGCCGATCACCTTCATGCCCTTGTCGCGCAGCGCCTGGGTGTCCTTTTCCTCGTTGTCCTCGATCGCCTTGGTGGCGCGGTCGCGGATGTCGAGCGAGGCCTTCGCGACGGCGTCCTTCTGGGTGTCCGACAGGCCCTGCCAGGCGTCTTCGTTCATCACGACGACTTCGGCGTTCGACATGTGGCCCGTCAGCATGAGGTGCGACTGCACTTCGTAGAGCTTGACGTTGAGGATGACGTTGACCGGGTTCTCCTGGCC
>Ga0180218_1000455_pt1 | contig 38650 bp, 31 predicted proteins | sample eDN3rd37CKraftBY_FD_151334 | JGI IMG/M metagenome (GOLD analysis project Ga0180218, IMG submission 151334) | Enriched backyard soil microbial communities from Emeryville, California, USA - eDNA 3rd pass 37_C Kraft BY (version 2) (version 2) | ecosystem: Environmental > Terrestrial > Soil >... | reverse complement strand
CGTCGAAGAACTGCTCGTGTTGATCGTCGCCGATGATGATGAGCGCATCGAGCTTCGCTTCGCGGATGGCGGCGGCGACATGGTCGATATCGGCATTGCAGCGCGCGGCGCGCTCGCTCATCACCTCAAGGGAAATCTGGTCCGCGATGGTGGGGTCGGCTGCGGCGAGCAGGTCGCCATAGGTTGCCGGCTGTCCGTTCCTGTCGAGCAGCTTGCGGCCCTTGGCGTCGATCTCCGCGTGCTTTGGATAGTCTTCCGGTGGACTTGCAAGCAGCGGCGAGTGCGATGTGCCGATCGCGAGAACGATATCCGCCATTCCGTGTCATCCTCCCTTGCTTCGCAGCAGTTATGCCGGAACCTCCGGAAAACACAAATGCCGCCGGGTTCGGTGGAACTCCGGCGGCATCCAGTGGGCGATCGCGTCAGCGGGCGGCGAGCTTGGCCGCGATCTGGGCGACATGCCGGCCCTGATAGCGGGCGCCTTCCAGCTCGACGGCGGACGGCTGGCGGCTGCCGTCTCCATCGGTGATGGTCGAGGCGCCATAGGGCGAGTTCCCCATGACTTCCGTCACGCCCATCTGGCCCTGGAATGCATAAGGCAGGCCGACGATCACCATGCCGTGGTGGAGCAGGACGGTGTGGGTAGAGAGGATGGTGGATTCCTGGCCGCCATGCTGGGTAGCCGAGGATGTGAAGACCGAGCCGACCTTGCCGACCAGCTTGCCCTGCGCCCAGAGGCCGCCGGTCTGATCGAGGAAATTCTTCATCTGCCCGGTCATGTTGCCATAGCGCGTACCGGTGCCGATGATGATCGCGTCATAGTCGGCCAGTTCGTTCGGCGTGGCCACCGGTGCGGCCTGATCGAGCTTGAAGCCGGACTGCTTCGCGACCTCTTCCGGCACCAGTTCAGGCACGCGCTTGATGATGGCTTCCGCCCCGGTTTCTTTCACGCCTTCGGCGACAGCCTGCGCCATCGTCTCGATATGGCCGTAAGCGGAGTAATAAAGGATCAGCACTTTCGTCATGGTCTGCTCCGGACATTCAGGAGGGAATTCGTGGCCGGAACATTCCGCCCCAGCATGATGACAGACTTATGCTGAAATCTCCGGCATTCCCATCCATCGGCATGCAAGACGCCAGCGAGGCACTATGCACCGGTGCAAGGAACGTGCGGGCCGGTGAGAAACCCGGACGGCGTGCCGTGAGCGGCGCGAGCGACGGCATGGAGGGCGGCACGCACCCCCGCCTGACCCTTATTTCCAGTCGGCGATACGGGTAACGTCTTCTCAACCATTCAGGCCAAGATTAGGCGATGAAAAGTCCTAGTTCTGGTATGAATGGTCCGGGATGAAACTGCACCTCAAGCAGGGTTGATAATGCGCGGTGCCGGGACGCGAACATTGCCATGCCCACAATGTCTGAAGGGCACCATGAGGTCCGTGAAGACCGTCCCGGCCTATGCAGGATTGCCAGCGATCGCGTCGTTCCGCTGTAGCGACTGCGGCCAGGTGATGCTCAAGGAACTGGACGAGCCGAAGCCCCGCGAGGACAAGCCGCCCGCTTCAAAGGGGCGACGTCCGCCGGATCGCCGCAAGGGCAAGCCGGTGAAGACCGAAAGCCTGCGGCATGAGGGCGATGGCTGGGGATTCGGTTGGCCGCGGCTGTTCGCCTGAACGAGCGCCGGAGCCTTGATTATCATTCCACCACGATCTTCACCCGGTCGCCGCTGCGCAGCGCCGCGCCCGGCTCCAGCCCGTTGAGCACCAGGAATCGCTCCGTGGCGCGGTCGCTCACCGCCATCCGCGATGCGAGCTTCTCGGTCGTGTCGTCAGCGCCGACGGTTACGATGCGAAGGCGGAGCGGGTGCGCAGAGTTGGCCTCGGCCACGCTCATCCGGCGGAAGCTGCCGACGGCCTCCCGGAACGCACGGTCGGTCTCGAAACTCTTGTTCCGGCTGGCGAAGATGAAACGATAGACATCACTGCCGAAGCGGATGGCATAGAGCCGGAAATCCCAGGAGTCGCCTCCGGCGGTGCCGGTTGCTGCGGGAAAGCCGTTGATCACCGTTTCTTCCAGGCTGCGGGTCTCGACATTCTCGATCCAGCCCGACTTGAGATAGTCGATCAGGCTCTGATCGCCGGAGACGCGGACCACGTCGAGACGCAGCGCCTCGCGGCCGCCGTCCTTCAGCCCGAGCACGGCCTGCGCGGTGTTCTCCAGCACGAAGCCTTCCGGCGCGACGAAGGTGAAGCCGAGTTTGGGGTGCAGAAAGCGCCGGCCCCGAACGAAGCCCTCGCTCGGGTCCTCGCCATAGACCGTCCCGTCCAGGCTGGCGAGATAGGCGTTCCGATCCCGTGCGCCGGTGCCCGGCGCGCCGAACTGGCGCGCGATGGTCTGCGCGTTCTTCACGCGGTCCAGCGTGGCGGGGTGAGACGACACGAAATCCGGCGCGCGCTGCTCGCCCGGCTTGGTCTGCACGCTGTTGCGCAGGCTGGCGTTGCGGCCGAGCGAAGTCAGGAAGCGGGGCGCGCCGAAGGGGTCATAGCCGGCCCTTGCGGCGATGCCGACCCCGATGCCGTCCGCCTCGAATTCCTGGGCGCGGGAGAAGCTCGCCAGCGCGATCCGTGATTTCGCGAGCGCCAGCGCCCCGTTCTGCGGGTCGCGCAACACGTCGTTGGTGACCCGCGTCACCAGCGCGGCCTGCCGCGCCTTGTTCTCGCGGCTGGCGGCATGCTGCGCGATGACATGCGCCATTTCATGGGCGAGAACGGAGGCGAGTTCAGCGGAATCGTTGGCGAGCGCCACGAGACCGCGGGTCACGTAAAGCTGCCCGCCGGGCAGGGCGAAGGCATTCACGGCCGGTGAGTTCAGCAGCGTCACCTGATACGGCACGTCCGGCCGCTCCGACGCGGCGACGAGGCGCGCCACGGTCTGGGACACCATGGCCTGAACAGCGGGCGCGTCATACCGCCCGCCGTAAGCGGAGAGAATGCGCTGATGCTCGCGGCGGATCGCGGGCGATACATCCGGCTGTCTTGCTTCCTGCCGTTCCGGCGCCGGGGGGGAGAGGTGATCGGCAGAGGGGCCGAAGGAGGCGCAGCCGGCCAGCAGCATCACGGCCAGAAGCGGCGCGACCGAAATCGCGCGCCTTGCCGCGGGAGACCTGCGCCGCCTTGCCTGCCTGAACATGCCTCTCACTTGTCGGCCATCTCGATCTGTTCCGGAACGCTGACCTCGATGCGCGGGCCGTTCCGCTCCTCCACCCATCCCCGCACGCGAATCCTGCGGTTTTCGAGCAGGCGAGGGGCGAGGCCGGCGGCGGTCAGCGTCTTCTCGTTGCGTTTCAGCACCGTGACGGTGAGCGCCTGCGACCAGCGTCGTCCGAAATTGACGTAGATGACGCCGCCGCTTTCCCGGACCGAAACCACCCGGCCCTCGGCCACGGTCATATGGCCGCGATCCTTCAGCAGATCTGCGGCCCGGTCCGCATGCCGCATCGCATAGCGCGGATCGCCCCAGACGCCAAGCTTCGCCAGCCGGGCGACGGCTTCCGCCGCGCGCAGGGCCGCGCGGCAGCCTTCCGGAAGCCGGGCGAGGCCGAATGGCGTCAGGCGGGACTGCCCTTGCGCCAGCACCGCGGACTGGAGAGGTGCGTCGGCACCATCGGCGAAGGCAAGCGCCGGCATGCGGCCATAGCGGTCCGCCGGTGGCAGCTCGCGGAACGTGAAAGTGTCGCCGCCGATCATCTCGCCGAGCCGGGAGGGGGCGATGCCGGGAGCTTCGATGCCGGCCAGGATGAGCTTGCGGCCATCCGCCAGCACCAGCGCACGGTCATCCGCGAGGCTCGCCATCCTGCCGTGGGACAGGGCTTCGTCCCTACAGGCGGCTTGCGCCGGCGCCATTGGGAAAAACGGAACGGCCAGAGCCAGAATATACGTCGCGCCGCGAGCCATGGCTGCAAACCAGCGGTTCGATTATGGCGGCACCGCGGCAGATGCGATGCAGCGGGACCCTTTCAGATCATCGGCAGGCTGCGCGGGCGTCCGCGCGGAAAGGCGGCGTCCAGCATGGCGATATCGCTCGCCGGAAGAGCGAGGGCGGCGGCGCCGGCATTTTCCTCCACATGGGTCGGGTTCCCGGCCTTGGGAATGGTGAACAACGCCGGCCGGCGGGTCAGAAACGCCAGCGCGACCTGCCGGGGCGTCGCTCCGTGCCGGGCGGCAACCTGCGCGAGAACCTGTCCCGACGCCGACGCCGAGGCCGGAAACCGGTCATGCCCGAAGGGCGAATAGCCGACGACGGCCACGCCATGGCGTTCGCACCATGGCAATACGGCATGTTCGATGGCGCGTTCCTGCAAGTGATAGAGCACCTGATTGCAGGCGATCGCGGACGGCGGGGCGACGGCGGCGAGATCGTCGAGGTCGGACTCGTCGAAATTGCTGACACCCCAGGATAGGATTTTGCCATCCCGTTTGAGTTGCTCGAACGCCGCGACGGTGTCCGCCAGCGGTTCGCCGCCACGCCAGTGCAGCAGGTAGCAATCCAGCCGGTCGGTCTTAAGCCGGCGCAGCGACCGTTCGCAGGCCGCGACCGTGCCGGCGCGGGAGGCGTTATGGGGCAGCACCTTGGAGACGAGGAAAATTTCGTCCCGCCGGCCGGCAACGGCCTTCGCGATCAGCGGCTCGGCTTCGTCATACATCTCCGCGGTGTCGATATGCGTGAGCCCGAGATCGAGCCCGTGTCGCAGCGCGCCAATGGCAGCTTCGTCATCCCGTCCGTCGATCTGCCAGGTGCCCTGGCCGATGGGCGGCACCGCTGTGCCAGTATGCCCGAAGGTTCTGGTTGTCATGGTCGCATCCCTGTCCGCGCCCCCAACCAAGCATGGCGCGGGGGCCGCGGCAAATGACCGGGAAGGATGCCACCACCCAGATCAACAGAACGAGACCGCGAGCCGGCCTCGTTCTCATTGAGATGAGCAGGGTTGCCATCCGGCCCGCCCGATCTCGCGGCGATGTCAGCTTGCGCGGCGGTTGGACAGGATCGAGACGACGATCAGCGCGCCGATCATGCCCACATGCTCTGCTGCCGTATGAAAGGCTGCGACCCCCCGTTCGCCTTCGAGCCGCCAGAACGCATGGACAAGCGGGATGGTCAGCGCGGTGAATATGCCAAGCGCGCCGGCCCCGAGCCAGGTCATGCGATTGAAGATGATGAGGGCGGAGCCGCCCAGTTGCACGATGATCGTGAGAACATTGAACAGTTCAGCCGGCTCCAGGCCGAACTGACGCATTTCGCCGACACCGCCGGAGAAGTCCAGCAGCTTTGCAAGGCCGCTGCCCCAGAACGGAAATGTCAGCAGGACCCGTGCCGCGATTTCCACTGCGCGGTTGGACAGAATGTTTGAAACCCATCCCGGTGTCATAGTTGAGCTCCTCCAAACACTTCGCAATGAAGTGAGTCGATAGGGAAAAGCTCCGTCGGAAGAAAAGCAATGGCTCTCGTTGCGATGCGCACCGATTCCAGATGCCGGGCGAGCGTTGCCGGCGCGCTGATCTCTGACATCGGACCAGCCGAACATCATCAATCGATGGCGAGATTTCTTGCAGCGTCATACGTGCTGCCCGTTCGGATGCAACATCTGCCTTTGGCGGCCGGCCGCCTGACGCATGAATGGATCAGACGGGCCAAGGAAACGGGGTTACCTCGGCAGAAACTTCGCGATCTTTGCCATGCTTGTGCGACACGCCTGTCACTTCCGGAATGAAACCGGGGTTGCAGGTGGACGGCCGGGCATTGGAGCATTGCGGTCACGTCAGGTTTCCATTCACATATGCTGCCAGCATATGCAGGAAGACGCAGCCGCCCGCGTTGACGATGCGCCGCATGACGCCATACAAGAGCGCCAGAAAAATACGGAAGGCCGCTTCGCGCAACGGCGAAAATCGGCCAAATCGTTGATATTGCTTGGATTGGTCCCGTAGCTCAGCAGGATAGAGCAGCGGTTTCCTAAACCGAAGGTCGGGGGTTCGACTCCCTCCGGGACCGCCATCCGGCAATCCGGTATCGCGCGAGGTGAGAGGCGCGATCCACCGGACCAGCCGAAGTCATGGAAGCGGGGTTTGAGCGGGCCTTGCGCCCGGCATATCACCCGCTCGCGCGGATGGGCGGACCTGTCTCTCTTGGAAGCAGGCCCGCTTCTTTCAGGCAGGCAATCTCATTTATGAGGCGGTGCCGGCAGCCGCTGCGATCCGCCGCGCGGATGAGGGACCGTCGGTCACTCGCCCGCTGCGACAGGGGCGCAGGTCAGCCTCTGCTATCCAGCGAGACGCCGAGCTTGAACGCCTGCTGGCGCGTTGCGCCTTCGCTGCGCTTGAGCTTTCTGGCGATCTGCGGCGCGGGAGTCTTCTGGCGCGCCATCTGCTTCAGGTCGCGAATGTCTTCCTTGGTCCAAGGACGACGCTTGGAAGCGCTCTTCTTCGCCGTGGTTTTCACAGCCTTCTTTGCGGTCTTCCGCAAGGCTTTGGCAGCTTTCTTCGTTGTTTGCTTCACGGCCTTCTTGACCGCGCGCTTTGAAATCTTCTTTGCGGAACGCTTGACTGCCTTCTTGGCCATATAAATCTCCAGAAAAAACTGAGTGGAGCGCTAACACGGTGTGTTGCTCAATGCAAAGCACTCAATAGTTGTCATTTTTATGAAGAGTGCTTCTTTCCTGTTCCAGATGGAAAAGTGGGTCCTGCGTAGCGTTGCAGCAAGGCGGATGCCGTATTTTCTCAGGAACTGAAGCTGATTTTTTTGTTTGTTCTCAGCTTGTTCTTTTGAAGCAGCATGCGCACGGCAAGTCCTGAATCAAAAAGGGCCGCTCTCGCGGCCCTTTAAGAAAGTGTGAATCAGTTATTATTTTTCTTTGACGACGGGATTCTTCAGCGTGCCGATGCCGGTGATCTCGACCTCGGCGGTGTCGCCATCCTGCATATAAACTGGAGGCTTGCGCGCGTTGCCGACGCCGCCCGGGGTGCCGGTCACGATCACGTCGCCCGGAACGAGTTCCGTGAAGGTCGAGATGTAATTGATGACGGCCTCGATGTTGAAGATCATGAGGCTGATGCTGGCGTCCTGCATCACCTGCCCGTTGAGGCGGGTGACGAGATTCAGCTTGTAGGGATCGGGAATTTCATCGGCCGTGACCATCCACGGACCGAAAGCGCCGGTGCCGATGAAGTTCTTGCCCGGGGTGTATTGATGAGTATGGCGCTGCCAGTCGCGCACCGAGCCTTCGTTGTAGATCGAATATCCGGCGATATGGGACAGCGCCTGATCGGCGGGAATGCGACGGCCGCCCTTGCCGATGATGGCGACCAGTTCGCCCTCATAGTCGAAACGGTCGGACTCGCGCGGGCACACCAGCGGCTGGAGATGGCCGACCTGGCTGGAGTTGAAGCGGCCGAAAATCACCGGCTGGTCTTCGTCCTTGCGGCCGGTTTCTTCGATATGCGCCTTGTAGTTGAGGCCGACGCAGAGGATCTTGTCCGGGTTCGGAATGACGGGAAGCCAGGTCACGTCCGCGGTGCTGACATCCGGCGCATCCTTGATGGCTGCCGCCTTCGCAAGGCCGTCGCCAGCCAGCAGGCTGCGAAGGTCCGGATATTCGTTGCCCAGCCGGCGGCCCAGATCAACGATGCCATCGCCGGAAACAATGCCGTAGCTCTGCTTGCCGCCATGGGAAAAAGTCGCAAGTTTCATGTCATAACCTCGTCAGCAGGGGCGCTCCGGAGCAGCCAAGCGGCGCCGTGCGGATTCACGCCAACCACGGCCGGAGCGTGCCGGCGGCGCAGGTGAGCGTGCCTTCATAATGCGCTCGCGGGCCGGGGACAATGCTCCTGCCTTCCGCTAGCCGGGACCATGGCTGGGGCCAACGGTCGCTGCGGGCGAACGGAGGGGGGCATGCCGGCCGCCCGGCATGGCCGGTCCGGCACGATTCTCCGCCCCGCGGCGGGCCGGAACGGTGGCGCTCAGTAGGAACGCGGCATGCCGAGGACGTGCTGGCCGAGATAGGCGAGGATGAGGTTGGTTGAGATCGGCGCGATTCGCATCAGCCGGGCCTCGCGCCATTTGCGCTCGATGTCGTATTCGCGGGCGAAGGCAAAGCCGCCGAAACTCTGCATGCAGGCTTCGCCGGCATTCCAGGCCGCTTCCGAGGCCAGCAGCTTGGCGATGTTGGCTTCCTCCCCGCAGGGAGCGCCGGCATCGAATTTCGCAGCGGCCGCCCGGCACAGCAGATCGGCCGCCTTCCATTCCGCATAGGCGCGGGCAATGGGAAACTGGATGCCCTGATTGGCGGCGATAGGGTGGCCGAAGACGACGCGTTCGTTGCCATAGGCGGTGGCGCGGTCGATGAAATAGCGGCAGTCGCCAAGGGATTCATGGGCGAGCAGGATGCGCTCTGCATTCATGCCGTCGAGAATGTAGCGGAAGCCCTGCCCCTCCTCGCCGACGAGATTCTCCACGGGCACTTCGAGGTCGTCGAAGAACATGGCGTTGGTCTGGTGGTTCACCATGGCATCGATGCGCTGCATGGTGATGCCCCGGCCGCCATTCTCGCGCAGATCGACCAGCAGGACCGAGAGGCCATCGGTGCGCCGCTGCACCTGTTCGATCGGCGTGGTGCGCACCAGCAGCGTCATCAGATCGGATTTATGGGCGCGGGAGGTCCAGACCTTCTGGCCGTTCACGACATAGACATCGCCCTTGCGGACCGCGCGGGTCTTGAGCTGGGTGGTGTCGGAGCCGGTGGTCGGCTCGGTCACGCCGAATGCCTGGAAGCGGATGTCGCCCGCGGCGATGCCGGGCAGGTAGCGGCGCTTCTGGTCCTCGCTGCCATGGCGCAGCATGGTTCCCATCATATACATCTGCGCATGGCATGCGGCTGCATTGCCGCCGCTGGCGTGAATTTCTTCGAGGATGATTCCGGCGGCGCGCAGCGGCAGGCCGGAGCCGCCATAGCTTTCCGGGATCAGCGCGCCGAGAAAGCCGGCTTCGCCGAGAGCATTGACGAAGCCCTCCGCATATTCCGCGGTCCTGTCCAGCTCGCGCCAGTATTCGCCCGGAAAGCGGGCGCAGATGGCGCGGACGGCCTCCCGGATGTCGGCATGATCCTCGCCGAGTTGCAGGAGCACGCCGGTCTCGGCATCGGCAGGCGTCGCGGTGTTCATCGGACTTTCCGTTGCTGTGGCCCGCGGCTGCTTGCACCCGCCCCGTGCGCCATCGTATCCCATAACTGTCGTGGAGGGAGCAACGCCATGTATTACATCGCCACCTACCGGGATCGGCCCGACGCCGGCGAAGCCCGTCAGAAATTCCGGCCGGAGCATGCGGCTTACCGGATCAGTCTCGGCACCCGGCTGCTCACGGCCGGCCCGCTGCTCGGCCCCGATGGCAAGACCTCGATCGGCAGCCTGCTGGTGTTCGAAGCGTCCGATCAGGCCGCGGCCGAAGCTTTCGCCGGCGGTGATCCGCTGGTGCGGGAGGGCGCGCTGGACCTCGTGTCGGTGATCGGCTTCATTCCGCGCGCCTTCAACGCGCCGACCCTGACGCCGCCCGGCCACTGAACGGATAGGACAGACGCACTCCGGAAACTGCATCACGCCGGCGGCGTTGTCGCCGGCGTGATTTTGCCTGAGGCGCACGTGCCGGCGGCCAGAGCATGATCCCGAAAAGTGGGCACCGGTTTTCGGATCAGATCATGCTCAGATAAAAAGCATGATCCCGAAAAGTGGGCACCGGTTTTCGGATAAGATCATGCTCAAATAAAAGAGGACTGAGGGGTCTGATTCAACGAAGTTGGATCAGAACCTAAGCCGCCCGGGCGCCGAGGCCGGCCTGGACCGCCTGCCAGACGCGCTCGGGCGTTGCCGGCATGTCCATCCCGTAGCCCGCGCCGTTCGGGATCGCGTCGATGATCGCATTCATCACCGCACCCAGCGATCCGGTCGTGCCGGCCTCGCCGACGCCCTTCACGCCGAGCGGATTGGTGGTGCAGGGCACCGGATGCTCCTCGAACACGATCGGCGGCAGATGCAGGGCCCGCGGCATGCCATAGTCCATGAAGGACGCCGTCAGGATCTGCCCGTCGTCCTCGCCATAGACCGTGCGCTCCAGCAGGACCTGACCGAGGCCCTGGGCAATGCCGCCGTGGATCTGCCCCTCGACGATGGTCTTGTTGAGCAGGATGCCGGAATCGTCCACCGCGACATAGGAGACGAGTTCGAGATGGCCGGTGTCCGGATCGACCTCGACTTCGGCGATATGGCAGCCATTCGGGAAGGTGAGGCCGATCTCCACGCTTTCCTTGCTGTCCAGCGTCTCCGCGATCTCGCCTCTGGCCTTCATGTCCCTGGCGTGTTTCGCGACATCGAACAGCGACACCCGGCGATCCGTCCCGACGACCTGAAACTGGCCGCTTTCGAATTCGATGTCCGAATGGTCCGCTTCCAGCATGCCGGCTGCGATGGTCCTGCCCTTTTCGAGCATCACATCGACGGTGCGCCGGATGGCGGAGCCTGCGGCCTGGGCTGAGCGGGAGCCGACCGCCGGGCCGCCGGCCAGCTTCATGTCGGTATCGCCGGACTTCAGTTTCACCGTATCGGCGGCGAGGCCGAGCTGCTTCGCCACGAGCTGCGGAAACACCGTGGCGTGGCCCTGCCCGGAGGACTGGACGCCGACGCCCACGATCAGCGAGCCGTCTTCGGGAAACACGATGGAGGCCGATTCCAGCGGCGTCGCGCCGGAATGTTCGAGGAAGCAGGCGATGCCGATGCCGCGCAGCCTGCCGCGCTTTGCCGCGTTCCGTTTGCGCTCCTTGAAGCTCGCATATTGTGCGAGGTCCAAGGCGTGATCGAAAACGGCGGCGAAATCCCCGCTGTCGTAGGTCAGGCCGATGGCGTTTTTGTAGGGCATCGCCTTCGCGGGGATGAGGTTGCGCTTGCGCAGCTTGACGCGGTCGATGCCGGTCTGGCGCGCGGCCTCCTCAACGAGGCGCTCCATGAAATAATTGGCCTCGGGCCGCCCGGCGCCGCGATAGGCGCCGACCGGCATGGTGTTGGTGTGAACGCAGAGGCCCTGCACGTCGATCTTCGGAATGTCGTACATTGTCGGCAGGCAGTTGCTCATGCTGGCGGTCTGGATCATGGCGCCGGGCGGCGCGAGGAATGCGCCGAGGTTCGAGATCAGCCGCATCCGCAATGCCAGGAACTTGCCCCTGGCATCGAGAGCGAGTTCGCAATCGATCACCGAGTCGCGGGCCTCGTTGTCGCTGAGGAACGCTTCCGAGCGCGTGGACATCCAATGGACCGGCCGGCCGAGTTTCTTCGCCGCCAGTAGCAGCACCGGATATTCCGGATAGACGCCGCCCTTGAGGCCGAAGCCGCCGCCGACATCCTCGGTCGTGACCCGCAGCTTGTCGGTCCCCATGACGCTGGCCATGTTCTCGCGGATCGGCCCGGCGCCCTGAGAGCAGACGCGCAGGTGATAGCTGTCCTCTTGTGCGTCATAGGCTCCGGTCGCGCCGCGCGGCTCCATCGGCACGCCGGACAGCCGCTGGTTGGTCATGGACAGCTTCACCACATGGGCGCTGCCCCGCAGAATCTCGTCCACCGCGCGGACGTTGTCCTCGGTGTTGGTCCTGGGGCCGGTCCAGTCCAGCGAGATGTTGTTGGGAATGTCGGGCCAGACCTGCGGCGCGCCGGGTTCGGCGGCCTTGCGCAGATCGGTGACCGGCTCGTGGCCCTCATAGTCGACCACGACGAGGTCCGCGGCGTCCTGGGCATGGAGCGGCGTCTCGGCGATGACCGCGGCGATGGTCTGGCCGACATGCACAACGCGATCCCGCGCCAGCGGCAGCCGTTCCGGCACCACGAATTTCGCGCCGTTGCGCCCCGGGACCAGCGGATGGCGGGTGATGTTGCCGATGTTGGCGGCATCCATGTCGGCGGCGGTCAGCACGGCCAGCACGCCGGGGGCCTTCGCGGCTTCTTCGATATCGATGCCCTTGATGGTCGCGAAGGCATGGGACGCGCGCACGAAACACGCATAGACCTGTCCCTCCTGCGGGACGTCCGCCGCGTAGCGGCCATGGCCGCGCACGAGATAGTCGTCCTCCACGCGAATGGTGCGGGTGTTGTCAGACATCGGAAATCCCGTTCGAGAAGGTGGCCATCGGGCGGGCAGAACTATCATGGCCCGCGCGGCGCTGTCACGGCTCCTGAAACGCTACGGGCGGGGCTGTTCGCCCCGCCCGTCGCATCTGTCTGATCGCGGGGCTGCCGGTCAGCGCGAAAGCCGCGCCTTGGCGTCCTTGGCCAGCGAATCGATCGCGGCCTGGACCCCGCCCTTGTTGTGGGGGATGCCGGCTACGTCCAGCGCCAACTCGGTGACGGACAGGCCGCCGAGCAGCATCGGCTCGTTGATGTCGCCGAGATGGCCGATCCGGAAATACTTGCCGAGATACGGCCCGAAGCTCATGCCATAGGAGATGTGGAAAGCTCCGGCCTGTTCGCGGAACTGGTCGGCGTTGTAGCCCTCCGGCAGCAGCACCGCCGTCACGGTGGACGAATAGTATTTCGGGTCCCGGCACAGCATTTCGAGGCCCCAGGTCTTGACCGCCTGGCGGGTGGCTTCGGCCAGCCGGTCGTGGCGGGCGAAGACGTTGTCGAGCCCTTCCTCATGCAGCATGTCGATGGCCACCGCGAGGCCCTGGATCATGTTGGTGGCCGGCGTATAGGGGAAATAGCCGGACTTGTTCAGGTTGAGCATGTCCTCCCAGGAGAAGAAGGACTTCGGTAGCTTCGAGGTCTTGGACGCGGCAAGCGCCTTGTCGCTGATGGCGTTGAAGGACAGGCCCGGCGGCAGCATCAGGCCCTTCTGCGCGCCGCCGATGGAGACGTCCACGCCCCATTCGTCGTGGCGATAGTCGGCGGAGCCGAGCGATGAAATGGTGTCCACCATGTAGAGCGCCGGGTGGCCTGCGGCGTCGATGGCCTTGCGGATCGCGGCGATGTCCGAGAGGCAGCCCGTGGCCGTTTCGTTATGCAGCACGCACACGGCCTTGATCTCGTGGGCCTTGTCCTCCTTGAGGCGGGCTTCGATCTGGGCCGGGTCGGCGCCGCTGCGCCAGTCGCCCTTGATGAATTCCGGCACGAGGCCGAGGCGCTGGGCCATGTTCTTCCACAGCGTGGCGAACTGGCCGGTCTCCACCATCAGCACCTTGTCGCCGGGCGAGAGCGTGTTGGCGAGCGCCGCTTCCCACGCGCCGGTGCCGGTCGCGGTGTAGATGATGACGGGGTTCTTGGTCTTGAAGATGGTCTTGATGCCGTCGAGGGCCTTGTACGCCAGCTTTTGAAATTCGGGACCGCGATGATCGATGATCGGCGTGTCGATGGCCCGCAGGACACGATCCGGAACGGGGGTCGGCCCCGGAATATGGAGGAAGTGGCGGCCGGCGGCCCGCGCAGTGTTTGTCGACATGAAAGGCATCCTCAAACCGCTGCTCTGGCCGCTTGGGTAGCAGCCGGCAGGTGGCCGTCATGAAGGCCGAATGCGCACCAGCGTCAAGAGTGGGCAGGTGGGCAGGAATTCCGGAAAAAGCGCAACAATTTCAAAAGGAAATCGGCGGCCGTGCGGCGCCGGGGTGTGGTCCCCGCCACACCTGCGGCGCCGCGCCCGGCGAAAAGCAGCCGGATGGTTTTCACATGGTCCGGCGGCAGCGTCGCCGCAGGCTTCAAGCCGGCGGCCGGGTCCTCAGAGCCAGCCCACGGCGAGCAGGAGGCCGGCGAGGGAGACTGCGCCGCCGCTCAGCCGATATCCGATCTGGTGATGATTCCGGCCGAGCCGGGCGGCCGCGAAGCCGATGCCAAGGCCGAGCCCATGCAGCAGCGCCGTCGCGGCCAGGAAGCCGGCGGCATAGCCGAGCGCGGACATATCCGCCGGCATCTCGATGCCGTGGGCATAGCCATGAAACAGCCCGAACAGTCCCGTGACGGCCATGGCCGCCGCGACCGGCGCCTTCCAGCCGAGCGCGACCAATGCGCCAAGGCCGACGACGGAGGCGACGATCCAGGCTTCGCTGGCGGGCAGGGTGATGCCCATGATCCCGACCGCCCCGCCTGCCGCCATGGCGGCAAGAAAGGTGCCGGGCACGAGCCAGAGCGCCCTGCCGCCCAGTTGCCAGGCCAGGATGCCGACGGTCACCATCGCCAGAAGATGGTCGATGCCGCCGAGCGGATGCAGGAAGCCCGTGAAAAAGCCGGGATCGTGGGGCACATCCATCAGGTCGTGGCCGGGATGGGCATGGGCCGCGAAGATGCCCGGAAGGACGGTGAATAGGGCTGTCAGGGCGGTGCCGGTGATTGGCTTACGCATCGACTGTTTCCTGTTGGACGGGACGGACATCGAGTTCATTGTGGGGCGGAACAGCGGCTCCGGCAACCGTGTCCAGCGCCAGTTTGGCGCAGGCGCTCGCGCCGTTGAAGGCCGGGCAACGAGGCCATGTAGCGAAAGCTGCGTAGCGAAAGCCATGCCACTGCCCTGCCGCAGCTTCTCGCCGGCCCGAAGACAAGCGAGGACGCGGATTCTGCTGCTTCTTTGCCCTTGAATGGTTCGCCCATATCGGTTCTTTCGCGGGTGATACCGGGCTGGTGATGTCACAGGAGACGGCGATGGATCGACGGAAGGGCCGATGGGGCGTGCTGCTTCTCGCGGCAATGCTCGCGGGCGGCGCCACCGGCAGCGCCCATGGACAGGCGCCGGACAAGGTGCGCTTCGGCACCAACTGGGTGCCGGAAGCGGAGCATGGCGGTTTCTATCAGGCGGCGGTGGATGGCACCTATGCCAGATACGGCCTCGACGTCACCATCGTGCCGGGCGGCCCCAATACCAACAACCGGCTTCAGCTCGCTGTCGGCAAGCTGGATTTCATCATCAGCGGCAATTCCATTGCGACGATCGAGGCGGTGGACCAGAATGTGCCGACCATCGCGGTTGCTTCCGTCTTCCAGAAGGACCCGCAGGTGCTGCTGGCCCATCCCGATCAGGGCATCCAGACCTTCGAGGACCTGAAGAAGCTCACGCTGTTCATCTCGTCGGAAGGCATGGCCGGCTTCTATCGCTGGATGATGAAGGATTTCGGATTCACCGAGCAGCAGGTGAAGCCCTATACCTTCAACCCGCAGCCCTTCCTTGCCGACAAGCGCAGCGCCATGCAGGGTTATGTCACGTCCGAGCCCTATGCGGTGGAGACGGTCGGCAAAATCTCCCCGCGCATCTTCCTGCTCGCGGACCACGGCTTCAGCAGCTATTCGACCCATATCGAGACCCGCCGCGAACTGGTCGAGAAGAAGCCCGATGTGGTGCAGCGGTTCGTCGATGCCTCGATCATCGGCTGGTACAATTATATCTATGGCGACCGCAGCAAGGCCGATGCGCTGATCCGCAAGGAAAATCCCGAGATGCCGCAGGCGTTGCTGGATCACTCCGTCGCGAAGATGAAGGAATACGGCATCGTCGATTCCGGAGACACGCTGACGCTCGGCCTTGGCGCGCTGACGCCCGAGCGAATGAAGGATTTTTACGACAAGATGGTGAGCGCCGGTGTGGTGAAGGCCGGGCTGGATGTCGGCAAGGCGTACACGACGCGCTTCGCGAACAAGAAGGTCGGCCTGGAGTTACGGCCGCGATAAGCTGCATCGATGCGTTCGCCGCGCCGCGGCGGACCTGTCCGAATATTCGGGCCGCGTATGTTGCGGTCGATGCCGGAATGACAATGTAACAGGCGCATCTCCCGTCACCGTGGGGTGCGCCGAATGGGAGTGTCGATGGATCTGTCGTCTCCTTTGCAGTTGCGGGTCGATGGCCGCCAGTCTGCCACGGCGCTGACCGTCGCGCGGGGAACCACGCGGCTGCTTCACTCCCTCGGCCATGTGGTGGTGAGCGAATTGCCGCTGCCCTCGGGCCGCCGGGCGGATCTGGTCACGCTGGGGCAGGGCGGCGAAATCTGGATTATCGAGATCAAGTCCTCGGTCGCGGACCTGCGGGCCGATCATAAATGGGCCGACTATCGCCAGCATTGCGACAGGCTGTTCTTCGCCACCACCGTCGATGTGCCGTGCGATCTCTTTCCACCCGACACCGGCCTGATCGTCGCGGACGGCTTCGGCGCGCATATCGCCTGCGAAGCGCCGGACCATCGCCTGCAAGGGGCGACCCGCCGCAGCATGACGCTGGCTTTTGCCCGTGCGGCTGCGCTGCGGCTGTCGTCGCTGGCGGACCCGCTCGGTTTGCGGGGAGAGGCGTTCGAACAGGGCTAGTCTTTTGGAGTGAGCGAGCCCGGCCAAGGCTTCCGGCGTTCGCGTCGCGTGGAAACGTCAGCCGCAATATGAGCCCATATCGCAAACTTGACCGCAAGTGTGCATCCCGTCAGCGGCAATGCCGTGTCGGCCTTTCAACAAAAGCCGCGCGGAGGTCAATCGGCCGCGATGGAGATACGCTGTTCAGGCACCATTCCTCGGAGCAGTTCGGCAACATAATTGTGCAGCACGACTTCGGCGACGCCCGCGCTGCGCCAGACGGTGACTTTCGGCTTCAGGCAGCCGGACAAGCCGCTCCACGACACGAAATAGTCCGTCACGAGGCCGAATTTCTTGGTCGCTTCGAGGCGTTCGAAAATGGCGTCCTGATATCCCATGTTCGAGCCCCCTTGCCGCATGCGATTGCATCGCGCCAAGAACGCCCGGACAGGGAGATGGTTTCAGGCTCCGCGACAGAAATGTGTCGGGTCAGATTACAGTTGCGGTGTCAAATTACCTGAGGAGGCCGAACTCAGCGCCGTGCGTTATTTCGGGGCGCGCTTGGCGAGAATGCGCTGGAGGGTGCGCCGGTGCATGCCCAGGCGGCGAGCCGTTTCCGAAACATTGCGGCTGCACATCTCGTAGATGCGCTGGATATGCTCCCATCGCACGCGGTCCGCCGACATGGGGTTCTCGGGCAGGTCGGCCGCGGTGCGTTTCACCGCCAACAGCGCCGCGACGACGTCGTCAGCATCCACCGGCTTGGAAAGATAATCGACGGCGCCACGCTTCACGGCATTGACCGCTGTGACGATGTTGCCATAGCCGGTCAGGATGATGCCGCGCGCATCGGGGCGGCGGTCCGTCAACGCCGAGATCACGTCGAGGCCGTTGCCGTCGCCGAGGCGCATGTCCACCACCGCGAAGGCGGGGGCGTCGCTCTCCACCTGACGCAGCCCATCGGCGACCGACTCCACGGTTGTCACGGTGAACCCACGGCACTCCATGGCGCGCGCGAGGCGCTGGCCGAATGAGCTGTCGTCCTCAACGATCAGCAGAGAACGGTCGGTCGGGACTTTGTCGGTGGCCGTGTCGGTCAGAGACATCCTTATCCTCGCGCGGAAGGTGCTGAAATTATCTTTCAATATTTATGTCGCTTCCAGCGAACTGCAAACCCCTGATGCGGAATTCATGCGTCGGCCTCTGCCGCCATGTCCTCGAACACTGAGCGTTTCCAACGCAGCGTCACGATGGCGCCCGTCTGCGGCAGAGGATTGTTTTTGAAGGATAAACGGGCTCCGGCGCGCTGTAGCAGAGTTTGGGCGATGAAGAAGCCGAGGCCCAGTCCGCCGGAACTTTTTTCCGAGGCGCTTCTGCGGCGGGTTGTCACATAAGGCTCTCCGATCCGGTCGATGACATCCGGAGCAAAGCCGGGGCCGTCATCGCGGATGCTGATGACGACATGATCGCTGTCCCATTCGGCCCGGATCTCCACCCGGCCGCGCGCGAAGTCGACGGCATTCTCGATCAGGTTTCCAAGGCCATAGAGCAGCGCCGGATTTCGTGCGCAGATCGGCTCCTCGCCGGCGTCGCCCGCCAGCGTGACATCCACCGCCACGCCGAAGGTGCGGTAGGGGATCACCGCTTCGTCGATCAGGGCCGAGACCTTGAGCCGGTCGAACGGCGCACCGCCGGAGGGCAGCTTGGTCAGCTTGCCGAGAATCTCGCGGCATCGCTGCGCCTGTTCGCGGAGCAGGCGGACATCGGAGAGGTATCGCGATCCCGGCTCCATCATGCGTTCGAGTTCGCGGCTGACCACGGTGATCGTGGCCAGCGGTGTGCCGAGTTCATGGGCGGCTGCGGCAGCCAGCCCGTCGAGCTGTGACAGATGCTGGACGCGCGCGAGCGCCAGTTCGGTCGCCGCCAATGCGTCCGACAACTGGCGGCTCTCGTCGTTGATCTGCCATGCGTGAATACTGATGAAGCCGATGGCGAGCACGATCGAGAGCCAGATGGCGATCAGATAGATCAGCGGCAGCTCGAAAATCTCGTCCGGATCCCAGGGCAGAGGGTAGCTGAAGAAGATGAGCAGCGTCGCGCACAGGATCGCAAAGCCGGCGAGCATCATCACTAGCCGCGCCGGCAGCGCTGTCGCCGTCAGCAGGACCGGCGCGATGATGAAGAAGGAGAACGGATTCTCAAGGCCGCCGGTGAGAAACAGCAGGCCGCTCAGGCTGGCGATATCGAACGCGAGCAGCCAGGCGACCTGTCCCGGATCGAGCCGGCGTTCATTCGGATAGCGCAGCCGCAGCACGAGATTGACGCACAGGCTGAGGGCGATGATGCCGAAGCTGGAATAGACCGGAACCGGAAAGCCGAGAACGGCGAAGACGACGAGAATGGCCAGCACCTGGCCGAACGCCGCCACCCAGCGCAAGCGCAGCAGCGTATCGAGCCGCACGCTGCGCCATGGCAGCCGCGGCGGGACGAGCGGCACCTGCGCCGGATGGTCATCGAACGCAGCGGGCGTTTCCGGCATGGGTGTCATTCCGCGACTTTATCGATCCGTGCGCTTCGTTCAAACTCCGGCAGGCCGTGACATAAGCGCCGCATGGACGGGATATCCAGATGCGATATCCATGCGACACCCCGCAAGCGATCGAGGGTCAGATCTGCAACTGTCGCGAAATCTCTTCCACCACGTCGTAGCTGTAGAGCTGCTTGCGGAACTCGGCATGGGCCGCCAGCTCCGCGTCGCGCACCGCAAGATCGGCATAGGCAGAATCCACCCGCAGGCCGTTCTGCCGCGCGCCGAGCTGAACGGAGGCGACTCGCTCGCGCCGCAGCCGGTCATAGGCCAGCAGCGCGCGTGGGATGTCGCCCGTGTCCGTTCGGGACAGGATGGTGGCCAGCGCGATGCCGTCCTCGATCGCCTGATTGGCGCCCTGTCCGAGATGTGGGAGCATGGGATGCGCGGCGTCCCCGAGCAGGGAGAGCCGCCCCGCGGTCCACACCGGCATCGGCTCCCGGTCATAGAGCGCCCAGCGGAAGCAGGTGTCGACTTGCGCCAGCAGGTCGGAGATCCGGGGGTCCCAGCCGACGAATTCCGCGCGCAGGGTGTCGGGATTGCCCGGCGCGGACCAGGATTCCTTCATCTCCTCGTCGGCCGGAACGAAGCCGACGTAGTTCACCATCGTGCCGTGGCGGACGGGAAACACGAGGAAATGTTTTGAGGGACCCGCCCACATCTCCCAGCGATCCATCTTCCAGCCGGGCAGGCGCTCCGCTGCCACCAGCCCACGATAGGCGATGGTGCCGTGAAACACCGGGTTGGACGGCGGAAAGACATGCGGCCGCATCTCCGAATGGATGCCGTCCGCCCCGATGACCACGTCCGCTTCCGCAACCGCGCCATTGGCGAAGGTCACGCGCGCGCGGTCCTCGGTCTGGCTGAAGCCGGTGGCGCGATGGCCGCATTTGACCACGTCCGCGGGCAGGGACGCGGCAAGGAAATCGACGAAATCCGCGCGGTGCATGCCGAAGCAGGCGTTCCACCCGGCCGCGTCCTGAACCTGGACCGGCGCGATCGGCGAGCCGTCGAAACGATAGTAATGCGAATGAGTGCCGACCCGCGCGCCCCATTTCTCCACGGCATCGCCAAGCCCCACCCGCTGCATGTGGCGGACGCTGTTGGGCGTGACATAGACGCCGGCGCCGACCTCGCCCAGCGCGGGCGCCTGTTCGTAGACCGTCACCGCAAGGCCCTTGTCGATCATCGCTCGTGCGGCGAACAACCCTCCGATGCCGCCGCCGACGATCGCGACCTGCGGGGTGGTTCTTGTCATTGGCTTTCTCCGGCATTCACAACGAGGATCTGCGATCCTGCCGCTGTCTTGCAACGAGGCTCGTCTCAAAGCAACGGCGTCGGGCGCAGCGCCATAGATGGCAGAATGTTCGGGTGTCGTGAAGCAGACGGGAGCGCTGCATTCCCGCGGGGGAAAGCTCGCGAAAAGCCAGCGCGAGCGGTCAGGCCGGGGACCAGCCCGGCGGCGCCAGCACGAAGCCGGAAAAGTTGAAACCGGGGGCGACGGTGCATCCCACCAGCGTCCATTCGCCCATGGATTCCGCCGCCTGCCAGTGATGGGTCGGCACGACGCCCTGCGGCCGCTGTCCGGCGAGAAGGTCCGGACCCAGCATGACTTCCTCGATGGGGCCGGTGTCCGTGGCCGCGATGTGCAGCCGCAGCGGCGCGCCGGCGTGATAATGCCAGATCTCCACGGCATCGACCTTGTGCCAGTGCGAGCGCTCGCCGGCGGGCAGCAGGAAATAGATCGCCGTCGATGCCGCGCGCTGGCCCTCTGGCCCGGCATCGCGGAAGGTCTCGCGGAAATGGCCGCCTTCCGGATGCGGCTTGAGGTCCAGCAGGCGGATGATCTCCGCTGCGGTGAGCGAGGAGAGCGACGTGTTCTGGTTCGGAGTGTCGTTCATGGCGCGCCGACGGTTGATGCAGACGGCTTTCTCCCATGGCCGCCGGCATAGGTCCAGGCGAAGTCGCGATCCTGCCGCCGGACCTCGTCGATGACGCTCGCGCCGGCGACGTCCTGGCCGCAATTCCAGCGCTCTGTGCCGATCATGAAATCCGCCTTGCGCAGATCAGTCTCCTGCTGCCAGAAGCGCGCTTTCGGCCGCCGCCGCAGCGGCGCGATCATCATCTCCCGATAGGGAATGCAGACCACGACGCGCGCGGGCACGAGGGCATAGCGCGGATCGGCGGCCAGCTCGCGTTCGAGCTTGCGCAGGGCGGTGGTGCCGGCCGCGCTCCAGTAGTCGAGTTCGAAACGGCCGTGGGCGCCGGCGGTGCCGCCGGTGAGGCTGTTCGTCGCGACATATTGCAGGGGATGAAGCCGCACCAACTCCGGCAGCGTCGTCGCAAGATGCAAAGCAATGAGCGCGGCCGCGGCAGCGGTGGCCAGCCGCGAGGCGAGGAGGACCGGCGCGAGCCTCAGCAATGCGCCGGCGGCCAGCAGCGCCAGCAACGGCAGCACGAAGAAGACATGGCGGATGCCGTCATAGAGCGTGGTGGACTGCAAGGCGATATAGACCGGAGGAAACAGCGCGGCGACCATGACGACCAGCACGCCGCGAGACCGCGCCAGCGCCAGCGCGGGATGCCGCAGGCCGTCGATGCCGCGACGCCGATAGGCGACACCGACATCCCGCAGGAACATCACGGCCGACACGAGAGCGATGCCGGCGGCCGCAACGAGCAGCAGCAGGAAGCCTTCCGGCAGCCGCGCCAGCAGTTGCATCGGGATGTAGCTCGCCGGCAGGTCGTCGGTCGCGACCGTCTCGCCCCAGTGCAGGAAGGTGAAGGGTGTCTGGATAGTGCGGAAATGCTCGAAGGCGATGGCGAACTGGTGGAACGGATTGCCGATCTGAAGCCACGGCCACAGCGCGATGGCGGTGAGCCAGGCCAGGACGACGACCGCGCCGGCGCGCAGGGCGATCTGCATCAGCGCCGGGCCGAGCGGGCGATCCCGCCGCGCAACGACCTCAAGCGCGCATAGCGCCATCGCGCCGAACAGATAGCCATGGGTGAGGATGCCGCCCGTGCGTGTCGCGATGGCAAGGCCCGTGGCCAGCCCGGCGAGGATCGTGGCGCGCCATGTCGGCACCGGCTGTGCGGCCATAACGACCACGGCCAGCGTCGCCCATGTCATGGCGGCCATGAACGGCACATCGATGGGCGTGAAGAACAGGTGGCCGTAGATATAGCCCGTGGTCAGGCACAGCAGGATCGCAACGGGACCGGCCCAGCGCCCGACGGTGAGCCGCGCCAGCGGCAGCAGGGCCGCGAGGCCGAGCAGGCCGACGAGGAAGGTCAGCGCATGGCGCGCGGTGACGGGGTCGAACAGGTGCGTCGCCTGCACGGCGGCGACGACGATCTGGAACCAGGGGCCATAGGCCCAGAGCCATTCCTCCACGGTTTCGAAATGCGACCGGTCCGTGAAGCCGCTGGTGTACCAGGCGAGGGCCTTGGGTCCGTAGTCGTCGGTGTTGAATTCGTCGATGGTGAAGCCGTAGTCGCCGGCGGTCGCAAGGCCGATCACGAGGGCGAGGGCCAGCAGCGCGAGGCCCGCGCCGGTCGCGCCGCGGCCGGTGGCCAGCAGGGCGGCGATGCGCTGGCGAAGCGGTGGAATATGCGTGGAAGATAGCAGGGCAGCCTCGCGACGGGATGATCCGACCAACGGGGCTATGTGGTGCCGCCGGATAGCGACCGATCTCTGGCGAAGCCGTGATGTCTTGGCCACATCGAAGGCGAAACAACGGCAGAGAAAGCCCCGACCTGCACAACGGCGCAGGCCGGAGATGGTTCAGGCGAAGCCCCGATTTCGAGCGGGACCTTGTGTCGCGCCCGCGCCCGGCGGGCCGCTGCTTCAGAACGTGTTCTTGCGCGCACGCACTTCCGTGAACACGGCGGCGGGGCTCGCGCCGGCAAGGCCGACCGCAGCCGCCACCGCCGGCACATCGGCCCGCAGGAACACATTGGCTTCCAGTTCTTCGGCCATGACGGAAGGAATCGTCGGCTTGTTCTCAGCGCGCAGCCGCTCCACCTCAGTGGCGCGCTTGCGCAGGGCGGCGTTGTCCGGCTCGATGGTCAATGCGAATTTGACGTTCGCGGCGGTATATTCATGGCCGCAATAAATCCGCGTGTCGCCCGGCAGCTTGCGCAGCTTGTCGAGCGAGGCCCACATCTGCTCCGGCGTGCCCTCGATGACGCGGCCGCAGCCGATGGAGAACAGCGTGTCCCCCGCGAACAGCAGCTTGTCGGCGGGGAAAAAATAATTGATCTGGCCGAGCGTATGGCCGGGCGTCTCGATGCAGGTCGCCTCCAGATTTCCGACCCGGACCGTGTCGCCGTCCCCCACTGTTTCGTCCACGGCGGGAATCTTGCCGGCCTCGCTGCGTGGCGCGACGACGCGGCAGCCATGCCGGGCTTTCAACTCCGCGATGCCGCCGGTGTGGTCGCCATGGTGATGGGTGACGAGGATGTCGGTCAGCTTCCAGCCGGTGGCTTGTAACGCGGCCTCGACGGCGGCGGCTTCCGGCGCGTCGATGGCGGCGGTGGCGCCGGTCGCCGGGTCATGGACCAGCACGCCGTAATTATCTTGCAGGCAGGTAAAAAGATGGGTCAGTGCGGCGGATGAAGCCATGAGTCGATGAAACCTCTTGCTGGAATGATTTGAAAGCATCATCGGCCGTGAGGTTCCGCGAAGCAACCGGCCAGACGGATTTGGCCGGGACCAAACCGGCCGGTTTCATGCCATAGCGTTTTCGAGCGAGATGGCGATCGCTGCGTGCAAGAAAACGCGTCAAAACAGAAACATAGAGCTTTGGCTTTGATTCCATCAAAGCCAAAAATGCTCTAGCGTCATGCGATGTCGCTCGATGTGGTGGACTTAAGGAACTTCTACGCCCAGCGGCTGGGCACCGTAGCGCGCCGCTTTGTCGGCCGGGGCGTGCGGGCGCGCTGGCCGGATGTCCGGGGCCTGCGCGTGCTCGGCCTCGGCTATGCGACGCCTTATCTCGGCCTGTTCCGGGACGAGGCGGAGCGCTGCCTTGCCTTCATGCCGGCGACCCAGGGCGTGGTGAAATGGCCGTCGACGCGGCCCAGCCTGTCCGCGCTGGCGGACGAGCGCGACTTGCCGCTCCCGGATGCCGCGGTGGACCGTGTGCTGCTGGTGCATCTGCTGGAGGTCAGCGACGATCCTCACGGCATGCTGCGGGAGGCGTGGCGCGTGCTCACGGCCGGCGGCCGGCTGCTGCTGGTGGTGCCGAACCGCCGCGGCTTGTGGACGCGGATGGACAACACCCCGTTCGGCAACGGCCGGCCCTATTCGCGCAGCCAGATCACGCATCTTCTCCGGGAGACGTGGTTCACGCCGACGGGATGGGGCGAGGCGCTGTATGTGCCGCCGGTGAACAGGCGCTGGCTTCTGGGATCGGCCCCCGCGTGGGAGCGGACCGGCGCGACGCTGTCGGCGCCCTTCGCGGGCGTCCATATCGTCGAGGCGACGAAACAGGTTTACCGTCCGCTCATGGCGCGGCGCGGGCGGAAAAGCCTGGTGCCTGCGCTGGAGCCGGTGCTGGCGCCGGGCGCTGCGGCGCGAGAGGGCGGCGGGCCGTCTTTGTAGGTCCGCGAAAGGCGGGGAACGGTTCGCGTCAGGCCGCTTCTATTGAAGCCATGATGTCTATGAAGCGCAGGTGTGCCACGACGCGGCCAAACCGGCCGCCGGCGGTTTGTCTATCGGAGCATGATCCCGAAAAGTGGGGACCGGTTTTCGGACAGGGTCATGCTCAAACAAAAAGCATGATCCCGAAAAGTGGAGACCGGTTTTCGGATCAGATCATGCTCAAACAAAAAAGCACCGACGGGTCTCACTCAACGAAGCTGGATCAGACCCTGCCGGCGAGACGAAGCGAGTTGCTCTTCAAAAGAAATCGGGGCTCAAAAGCCCCGATCTGATCCGTCTCATGTCGGCTGATGCTGCGGGTTATTCGCCCGCCGGGGCCTGCTCCTCGCCTCCGGCTGCTGCCTCCGCGCGCGGGGTGCGGCGACGCCGACGGCGATGCAGGGGAAAGCGGTCGGCCTCTCCTTCCGCGCCGCTCGCGACGTCTGTTTCGGCTTCCTGCGCCGGCTGGGCCGCCTGAAGGATCGGCGCACCGCCGGTGATGAAGGACGGCAACTGGTCAGTACCGTGCTCGGCGTCCTGGTTGTTCTCGATGCGGGGCGCGCTCCGATTCGGGTTCGGTCCGCGCCGCGGCGGTTGCGGGTTCTGTTCGCGGGGCGTGTGCTGATAAGGCTGCGGCTCCCGGTAGCCGTTGCCATAGCCGGGCCCTTCGTTGAAGTTCTGCTGCTGGTCGGACTGGTCGCCGCCTTCTTCGTCTCCCTGGTCGGTAATGCGGGACTCATAATCCGGCCGGAACATCTGCGGTTGATTCTGGCGGAATTGCTCCTGCGCGGCGGCGATCAGCCGGTAATAATGCTCGGCATGCTGAAAGTAGTTCTCGGCTGCGACGGGATCGCCGGACGTCTGGGCGTCGCGCGCAAGCTGAATATATTTCTCGGCGATATGAGAGGCGTTGCCGCGAATCTTGACGTCCGGGCCATTGGATTCAAACACGCGCGTCAGCGGATTCTGGTTCTTGCGATGGTTGTTGTTGTTATTGTTGTTGTGGCCGTTGTTGCGGCCACGCATCCGCTGCTTGTTCTGATTGTTTCTCATGATGTGCCTTGTTGCCAACCTCTCATGATGCGGCGGCTGAGCCGCTGAATATGCAAATACACCGTCTGCGGAAAGCCGAAGCGCTCAGACGTTCGGGCATCTTCCGGCGTTCCGGTCCTCAGATTTTCAGCATTCGGGTTCTCTGTTCCGTCATCTCGCCGGCACGATCCTGCCACCCCGGACAACAGACGGTGCGCAGCGGACATTCCGGCTTGCGACATCATCCGGGGCCGATACAGCCTTCCATCCTGCGAAAGGCGATGTCATGCGAAGCGCATGGGTGCGGCGCAGGGCCAGCCGCCAAGCCGCCATGACATGGCAATAACGCCAGATTTCATAATGTTGTGACCGTCAAGGTTCTCATGAACCGCGTCGAGCTGGTTAAGCCAAGCTGGTTAAGCCTTGTCGTCCCGTGCCACCGCTCCGGTCAACCTGCACATGCAGACAACGGGACGAAGCTGCGAATAAAAGCGCTTTTCAGGTTCTGCATCAGCCGGTTACGGCCCGGTCACATTCCCGAACGGCACGTCGCTACGAACGACTCCTGAACCCAACCTAGTCGTTCGGCCCGGATATTCCAAGAGCAAAATTACGACTTTTCCTGCAGGGGGGAGGGCGTCAATCCGCCCGAGGGACGGTGATGACCCGGGGCAGCCCCGCCAGATCAGCCCGGATCGTGGAGCCGGCCCGCCCCGCCGCGGCGAAAACCCCTGCCGCGGTGTGCGCCTGATCGTAGCCGATCTCGGCAATCAGCGCGCCGCCGGGGCGCAGCAGGCGGCCCATGTCGGCGGCGATGGCGCGATAGGCATCGAGGCCGTCCCGGCCGCCATCGAGGGCCAGATGGGGGTCGAAGCTTTTCACTTCGGCATCAAGCGTGTCGATTACCGCACGGGCGATATAGGGCGGATTGCTCACGATGAGATCGAAGCCGCCGGCCAGCGCCGCGCCATAGTCGCAGGCGACGAAGCCGGCGCGGCCATCCAGTTTCAGGTCGCGCGCGTTGTCCCGCGCGCCGGCCAGCGCCGGTATGCTGAGGTCCGTGGCGAGACCGGTTGCGTTGGGACATTCGGTCAGCAGGGCCAGCAGCAGCGCGCCGGAGCCGGTGCCGAGGTCCGCAAAGCGGAATGGTTTGTGGCGCAGGCCCATGGCGTTCAGCCATTCGAGCGCCGTCACGACGACCGTCTCGGTATCCGGTCGGGGCACCAGCGTGTCGGCGTTGAGCTTCAGCGGCAGCGACCAGAATTCGGCGGTGCCGAGAATGCGCGCCACCGGCTCGCGGGCAACACGGCGCTGCGCGAGCGCCATGATCGCCCCGGTTCGTTCGTGGGAAATGACGACATCACCGCGCGCCGCCAGCATTGCATGATCGAGGCCGAGGGCATGGCCGACGATGAGCCGGGCGTCGAGATCGGCATTGCCGATGCCGGCGTCGTGCAACACCGCGGCGACATGCCGGCGCATCATGGCGATGGTGGTGTTCTCCGACGGAAGCGGAGCAGACGCCGTCACGCGGCCGTCCCCTGTTCCGCCAGCAGCGCCGCCTGATGCTCGGTGATGAGCGCGTCGATGATTTCGTTCAACGCTTCGCCGGTCATCACCTGAGGCAGCTTGTAGAGCGTCAGGTTGATGCGGTGATCGGTCACGCGGCCTTGCGGGAAGTTATAGGTGCGGATGCGTTCGGAGCGGTCACCGGAGCCGACCTGTCCGCGCCGCTCCGCCGCGCGGGCGCTGTCCCGCTTGTCGCGCTCGGCGTCGTAAAGCTTGGCCCGCAGATAGGCCATCGCCTTGGCGCGGTTCTTGTGCTGGGAGCGTTCCTCCTGCACCGCGACCACGATGCCGCTGGGGATATGGGTGATGCGGATCGCCGACTCGGTCTTGTTGACATGCTGACCGCCCGCGCCTTGCGCGCGCATGGTGTCGATCTTCAGGTCGTCGTCGCGGATGACGATGTCCACGTCCTCCACCTCCGGCAGCACCGCGACGGTGGCGGCCGAGGTGTGGATGCGCCCCTGAGTCTCGGTGTCGGGGATGCGCTGGACGCGATGAACGCCGGATTCGAACTTCAGCTTCGAGAACACGCCGCGGCCGTGAATGCCGGCGATGATCTCCTTGTAGCCGCCCATGGTGCCGTCGCTGGCGGAGACGATCTCCACGGTCCAGCCCAGGCGTGCGGCATAGCGCTCGTACATGCGGAACAGGTCGCCGGCGAACAGGGCCGCCTCGTCGCCGCCGGTGCCGGCGCGGATTTCGAGAATGGCGTCACGCTCGTCCATCGCATCCTTGGGCAGGAGCGCGATCTGGAGTTGCTGTTCGAGCGCCGCCTTGCGGTCTTCGAGGGCGGGGAGTTCGTCTTCGGCCAGCTTGCGCATCTCGCCATCGGTGGCGGCGTCTGCGGCCAGGGCCTGAAGATCCCCCATTTCGGCGACGATCGCCTGATAGTCCCGGACGATCTCGACGACGGGCGTGAGTTCGGCGAGTTCGCGTGAAAGCTGTACGAAACTGTCTGGCGAGGTCGGGCCGGAGAGTTCCGCCTCAAGGGCGGCATGGCGGAGCGTCAGGGCGTCGAGCTTGTGTCGGGGCAGCATGAAAGGAACTCAGGTCCGGCAGCGGTCGGGGGCGCTTGCGCGCGAGCGATGGCGCGGGTCGCCTCGCTACAGGAACGGCGGCGGTGCCGCGTCCTTCGGGAAAGAGATATGCCGGCCGGCGGGACGGACAATAGCCGCGAGGTTCATAGCGAAAGCCCTTCCGCTTCCGCAAATGCGACGAGCTGGTCGCGCACCGAAGCCTTGCTGTCCGGCTGCTGGAGCAGCGGCGTCACCAGGGCCTGCACCTTTTCGATGTCGAGATCCAGCAGCAGGGCTTTCACGGGGCCTACGGCCGATGGCGAGAGCGAAAAGGAGTCGAAGCCGAGCGCGGCGAGCGCCAGCGCGCCGATCGGCTTCGAGGCCATTTCTCCGCACAGCGTCACCGGCTTGCCGTGACGCCGTGCGGCATCGACAATCTGTTTCAGCACCCGCAGCATGGGCGTGGACAGCGGGTCGAAGCGGTCCGCCACGCGGGCGTTGCCGCGATCCACCGCAAAGAGAAACTGCATCAGATCGTTGGAGCCGACCGAGAGGAAATCCGCCCGCGCCAGCAACTCGTCGAGCTGATAGAGCAGGGCGGGCACCTCGACCATGGTTCCGATCTCGACCCGATCCGGCAGTTTGTGGCCGTGCCGGCGCAGATGGGTCAGTTCCAGCTCGACATAGCCCCGCCCCTGGTCGAACTCATCGACCGTGGCGACCATGGGAAACATGATCTTGATTTCCCGGCCGCCGCCGGCCCGCAGCAGCGCCCGAAGCTGGCTGCGCAGGAGGCCCGGCCTGTCGAGGCCAAGGCGGATCGCGCGCCAGCCCAGCGCGGGATTTTCCTCCTCGATGTTGCGCATATAGGGCAGCACCTTGTCGCCGCCGATATCGAGCGTGCGGAAGGTCACAGGCCGTCCGTCCGCCGCGTCGAGCACTGTCCGGTAGAGCGCGTATTGCTCATTGGTGCGCGGCAGCGTCGGCGCCACCATGAACTGCAACTCGGTGCGGAACAGGCCGATGCCGGTCGCGCCGGTCTCGCGCAGATGTGGCAGGTCGATGGACAGGCCGGCGTTGATGAGCAGCGTGAAGGGCTGGCCGTCCCTGCTGATGCAGGGTTTGTCGCGCAGCGCGAGATACTGCATCTGCCGCCGCGCGCGCAGCCGCACCCGTTCGGCATAAGCCGCTTCGACCTCCGCCGGCGGGCGGATATGCACGTCGCCGGTCGAACCATCCACGATGATGGCGTCTGCGGGATCGACGATGCCGACGGCATTCTCGATCTCGCCGACGGCGGCAATGCCCATGGCCCGCGCGACGATGGCGACATGGGAGGTCGGCCCGCCTTCTTCGAGGATGATGCCCCGGATGCGGGAGCGGTCGTAGTCCAGCAGCGCCGCGGGTCCCATGCTGCGGGCGACGATGATGGCGTTTTCCGGCAGTTTCTCGCGAGCCGGCACGAAGTCCTTGCCCAGAAGCTGGTGCATCAGCCGGTTGGCGAGATCGTCGAGGTCGTGCAGGCGGTCGCGCAGATAGGGGTCGGTGATGCGCAGCATGCGCGCGCGGGTGTCGGACTGCACGCGCTCGACGGCCGCCTCGGCGGTGATGCCGGTGCGGACGGCCTCCTCCAGCCGGTGCACCCAGCCCCGGTCGTAGGCGAACATGCGGTAGGCATCGAGGATGTCGCGATGGTCGCCGTCGCCGACGCTGTCGCGGTCGAGCAGCGCGTCCAGGTCGGCGCGCATGGCGTCGATGGCCGTTTCCAGCCGCGTCAATTCTTTTTGAACGTCCTCGGCGATGATGTTGGTGATGACGACGCGCGGCTCGTGCAGCACCACATGGCCGAGGGCGATGCCGTCCGACAGCGCCGTGCCGGCAAATCGCATCGGCCGGCGGACGGCGGGCTCGGCTCCCGGACTGGCGAGCGCGGCCAGTTCGCCTGAGGCGATCATCTCCGCCAGCACCATGGCGGTGGTCTGGAGCGCCTCTTCCTCCTCCTCCGTATAGGTGCGGTTGGCGCGGTTCTGCACCACCAGCACGCCCAGCGTGTTGCCGGCGCGCAGGATCGGCACGCCGAGGAAGGAGCCGTAGATTTCCTCGCCGGTTTCGGGCCGGAACGAGAAGGCCGGGTGGTTCTGGGCGTTGGAGAGGTTGATGGGGTTGGCTTCGCTGGCGACGAGGCCGACCAGGCCCTCGTCCGCCCGCAGCACGGTTTTGTGAACCGCCTCCCGGTTAAGGCCTTCGGTGGCGTAGAGCTCCAGCGTGCCGTCGACGCGCAGCACATAAACCGAGCAGACCTCGGCCACCATGTTGGCCGCGATCAGCACCACGATCTTGTCGAGGCGCTCCTGCGCACTGACCGGCTCCGCCATGACCTCGCGCAGGCGGCGCAGCAGCACGCGCGGACCGCCCAAAGCGCCACGCATCTGCGTTCCCTCGGGCCGGAACTGGCCGAGTCCGGTTGGATCAGCCCCGCTCGGTCGGAAAAACCGCCCCAGACCAGAAGGCCGGAACCGTTCACCCTCCCGCTATAGCGAACGGGGCGACAGAGTCGCAAGCAGCACGGCGGCGGGCCGACCCTGCGCCCCGCGCGGGCCCGTGGCGGCCGCCCCGCCGGGGCGGGTCTGCGGCGGCGCCTGCTGGCTTTCTTGCCGGTTGTCTTGCTGGTTGTCTTGCCGGCGGAAGTCTGGTCCTATTGGCGGCGATGGCATTTTATGAATGCCGCGTCTGCTTATGGGATCAATGTCCCCGTGGGCAGGAACGAAAATTTGCGGCCACGTCGGTCCCTCGCAGATACATGATCTCGGGACTGCTTGAATTCGAACCCTGGTTCATTCAATGATCGCGCGGATTTTCGTGATGAATGGTGGGCGGCCGCCCAGCGGCGGAATCGACCGATCGTTCAATTTGAACAGTTTTAAAGTTGAGGATCGATGCCATGAATATCGCCGTCAATTCACCTGAAGGCCAGAAGCTCGCGGCGGAATTCTTCGCCAAGCCGCACAAGCTGCTAATCGACGGCAAGTGGGTCGAAGCCCGGTCCGGCAAGACCTTCGAGGTGTTCAATCCCGCGACCGGCCAGGTCATCGCCAATGTCGCGGACGGCGGCAAGGAGGATGTGGACCTTGCCGTGAAGGCCGCCCGCAAGGCGTTCGATACCGGGCCCTGGTCCAGGATGTCGCCGTCCGAGCGCGCCAAACTGATGTGGAAGCTGGCCGACGCCATCGACGCCATCGCCGACGAGATGGCGCTGATCGAGACCCTCGACAATGGCAAGCCGCTGAAGATGGCCCGCATGGCCGATGTCGCCGGCTCCGCCGAGCGCTTCCGCTATTACGCCGGCTGGGCGACCAAGATCTCCGGCGACACGCTTGCGCTGGCCGGGCAGAATGGCGCGGCCTTCCATGCCTATACCCTGCGCGAGCCGGTCGGCGTCTGCGGCCTCATCGTGCCGTGGAATTTCCCGCTGATGATGGCGGCGAGCAAGATCGCACCGGCGCTGGCCGCCGGCTGCACCGTGATCCTCAAGCCGGCTGAACAGACGCCGCTGACGGCCCTGCGGCTCGGCCAGCTTATCCAGGAGGTCGGCTTCCCCGAGGGCGTCGTCAATATCGTGACCGGCTTCGGCGAGACCGGCGCCGCGATCGTCGATCATCCGGGCGTCGATAAGGTGTCCTTCACCGGCTCGACCGAGGTCGGTAAGCTGATCCTGAAAGCCTCGACCGGCAATCTCAAGCGCGTGACCCTGGAGCTGGGCGGCAAGTCGCCGGTGCTGGTGTTCCCGGATGCGGACATGAGCACCGCCATCGACGGCGCGACCCGCAGCATCTTCATGAACACCGGGCAGGTCTGCGCCGCGGGCTCCCGGCTGTTCGCGCATCAGAAGGTGTTCGACCAGCTTGTCGAGGGCATCGCCGCCAATGCCAAGAAGCTCAAGGTCGGTCCGGGCGTGAATCCCGACACGGACATGGGCCCCGTCGTTTCGCTCGAACAGCTTGAGCGCGTCACGGGCTACATGAAGGCCGGTGTGGATGCCGGCGCCACGGCCGTCACCGGCGGCGGCCGCGCCGAGGGTGAAGGCTACTTCGTCCAGCCGACCATCCTGACCGGCACCACGGCAGAGATGTCGGTGCGCCGCGAGGAGATTTTCGGGCCGGTGCTCTGCGCCATGTCCTTCTCGGACGAGGACCTCGACCGGATCGCGGCGGAGGCCAACGATACCGAATACGGCCTTTCCGCGCAGATCTTCACCCGCGACCTTTCGACCGCCCACAAGATGGCGCGGCGTATCAAGGCCGGGTCGATCCGCATCAACGGCGGCATGCTCGACGCCAACGTGCCGTTCGGCGGCTACAAGCAGTCCGGCTGGGGCCGCGAGAACGGCCGCGAGGGCGTGGAGATCTTCACCGAGATCAAGTCCGTCACCATCGGCCTGTAAGCCATTCCGGCCCGCCACATCTGGTTCGACACCGGCGGCGGGCCGGTCCATACTGTTCCCAATCGCGCGCCGGCCAACGGCCGCGTTCTTTAAGATCACGGAGAAACGCCGATGTCCCCCACCGCCGCCAACGATGCTGGCGTAGTCGCCTACGAATTCACCCACACCATCGACGGCAAGGCGGAGACCAGCCCGTCCAGCATCGATGTGATTAATCCGTCCACGGCGGCCGTCTTCGCCAAGTGCCCCGACGCGACCAAGGATCAGCTCGACCGCGCTGTCGCCTCGGCGCGTAAGGCGTTCAAGTCCTGGAGCCGGCTCTCCTTCGCCGAGCGCGCCGACTATCTGAAGAAATACGCCGCTGCCGTGCGCGAGCGCGCGGACGAGGTCGCCGCCATCATCACCCGCGAGCAGGGCAAGCCGTTCTCGCATTCCCAGCGCGAGATGGCGCAGACCGCGATGTGGCTCGAAACCATCTCCAAGGTCGAGGTCAAGGACCACGTGCTGCGCGACGACGGCAAGAATCGCCTCGTCATGAACTTCCGCCCGCTCGGCGTCGTCGGCGGCATCACGCCGTGGAACGTGCCGGTGGGCCTCGCTTCCCACAAGATCGCCCAGGCGCTCTATACCGGCAATACGCTGGTGCTGAAGCCCTCGCCCTTCACGCCGCTGTCCACGCTGCTGCTCGCGGAAATCTCCCGCGGCATCCTGCCGCCCGGCGTGTTCAACACGGTCTCTGGCGGTAATGACCTCGGCCAGTGGCTGTCCGAGCATCCCGGCATCGACAAGATCACCTTCACCGGCTCGGTCGCGACCGGCAAGCGGGTGATGGCGAGTGCCTCCGGCACGCTCAAGCGCGTCACGCTCGAACTCGGCGGCAACGATCCGGCCATCATGCTGGACGACGTGGATGTCGAGGATGCGACCGCTCGCATCTTCGCCGGCGCTTTCGCCAATTGCGGCCAGATCTGCATGGCCGTGAAGCGCGTCTATGTGCCTGAGGCGATGTATGAGCCGGTCGTCGAGAAATTCGCGGAACTGGCCAAGGGCTTCCGCGTCGGCGACGGCTTCGAGGACGACGTGCAGATGGGTCCGCTCCAGAACAAGATGCAGTTCGACAAGGTGCTCGACGTGCTGGAGGACACCAAGAACCAGCCGGGCGTGCGCATCGTTGCCGGCGGCCATACGCTGAACCGGCCGGGTTATTATCTCGCGCCGACCATCGTCGCCGACATCAAGGACGACTCCCGTCTCGTCGTCGAGGAGCAGTTCGGCCCGGTGCTGCCGGTGCTGAAATACAAGACCCTCGAAGACGCCATCGAGCGGGCCAACGACACTCGCATGGGCCTCGGTGCGTCGGTCTGGACCAAGGACCTCAAGAAGGGCGCGGAAGTCGCCCAGCAGCTCGAAGCCGGCACGGTCTGGGTCAACCACCACATCGGGGCGGAGCCGGAGATTCCCTTCGGCGGCTTCAAGGAATCCGGCATGGGCCGCGAGCACGGCGAGATGGGCCTCCACACCTATATGGAAGCCCAGGTTGTCAACGTGCCGGTCGCCTGATCGGCCTCGTTCCTGTCATCAGCCCCGCGACGGTGAGACCGTCGCGGGGCTTTTTTTTACTGGAAGATTTCTGCTTTGGACCGCGGCATGGCCGCAGCCGGCGTGGCTTGAGGCGGCAGGATACGCGCGGTGCGCAGACCGGCAGCGGCGCGGCGGAGCACCACTTGGCCGGCCTGCATGGCGTGACGAACCGGGCTGTCTTTTCCGGCATGGCAGCTTTTGCATTCCTCGCTAAAAAGCTGCTAAGCAGCCCGTGAACATTCTAGTTTCAGGAGGTTTCCCATGGACGCGCGGACCCCGGCCGGCCACAACGCCCGCATCGATCTCGACCAGTTCCGGCTCCGGACCTTTGTCGAAAACCTCCCGCCCGAGGAACTGGAGATCCGCGAGGATCACGTCGATCTCGCCGATGTCGCGGATATCCTCCATGGCAACCGCAAGGCCGTGCTGTTCCGCAAGGTCGGCGCGGAGGGCGCGGAACTGGTCGGCAATGTCGCCGCGAGCCGCACCCGCCTTGCTCAGGCGTTCGGCGTGACGCCGGACCAGATCATTCCCGAGATCCAGCGCCGCCTGAAGATCGAGCCGGAGCTGATCGAGCTCGACCAGAACGAGGCGCCGGTGCAGCAGGTGGTGCTGACCGGCAAGGATATCGATGTCACCAGGCTGCCGGTGCATCTCCAGCATGCGCTGGATGGCGCGCCTTATATCTCGGCCTCGATCGACTATTCGATCGATCCGAAGACCGGCAAGACCAACTCCGGCTTCCGCCGCCTGATGCTGCGCGGCCCGCAGGAAACCGGCGTCGATCTCAACGCGCCGTCGGACCTGCGCGCGATCTATCAGGCCGCCCATGCTCGGGGAGAGCGGCTCAATGTCGCCTTCGTCGTCGGCTCGCATCCGATCGACTTCGTCTCGGCCACCATGCGGATTCCGGTGGACGAGCTTGGCCTCGTCGCCTCCCTGCGTGGCGGCTCGATGGGGGTCGTGAAGTGCCGGACCAGCGATATCCGCGTGCCGGCCGATGCGGAGATGGTGATCGAGGGTTATTTCGACGAGAAGGGCTATTCCGAGAAGGAAGGGCCTTATGGCGAATATCTCGGCTATTACGGTGTCGTGAAGAACAATCCGCTGTTCCATGTCACGGCGATCACCCATCGCAAGGATGCCCTGTTCCAGACCGCGACCATTTCCGGCGCCTTCATGGACCGCACCGATACCTCCAATCTCGAAGCGCTGCGCATGGAGCTGAATGTGTGGCGCGCGCTGGAGACGGTGGTGCGCGAGCCGGTCGCGGTCTATGCGCCGGTCTCGGCGGGCGGCTCCATGTGCGTGCGCTTCTCGCTGCGCCAGCGCTTCGCCGGCGAGGCCCGCAGCGCGCTCTATACGGTGCTCGGCAGCGTCGGCGTGAAGAATGCCTTCGCGGTGGACCCGGACATCGACATCTTCGACGACAAGCAGATGGAATGGGCCTTCGGTACGCGCTACCAGCCGACCCAGGACATCATCATCGTGGACGGTGTGCGCACCTCGCCGCTCGATCCCTCGCTGCATGGCGCGATCTGCGGCGCCAAGGCCGGCTTCGATCTCACCTGGCCGCTCCAGCATGCCACGCGCTGGGACCTCGTGACGCCGAAGCCGCCGACCTATGAGGGCAAGACCTTCCCGTCGCTGCGCGCGGCGCTGGAGGACGGGCCGAAGTGGTTCCAGGAGCTGATGGCTGCGACCGGCAGCCGCGACGGCCGCGAGATCGTCCGCGAACTCGACACGCTGCGCCCGCAGGGTCTCGACCGTGACGATCAGGGCAAATATTTCCTGAAGAAATAAAAAGTATTTCCTGAAAAAATAAAGCGGTTCGCGGCAGCGCTTCGCCGCCGCTAGTTCATCTCATGATCTCAGGCCCGGCTTCGCACCGGGCCTTTGTTTGTTTGATCCGATGTTTGTTTATCGGAATGCAGTCCGGACGATCCTGCGTCTCGCAAAGACGGATTCGGACGGCTGGTCGTGGCAACGACTGCATAGCTTGACGACCCGCATCGCCGGGAAGCCAATGGCGATGGCGGGATATGGCTACCGCGACGGCATGATCGGATGTCCGGCCACCATCACGCAATGGGCGCGATCAGCCGGAAGGCGGTGGCAACCGTCGCCGCCCTGAATGCAATCCAGTCGGAAGATGAACCGAAGCGAAAGCGGTCGTGCCGTCAGCGCGGCCGGCTGCGCGGGACTAGGGTAGGAGGCGCGTTTACGCCTGTCTTATTTGTCCAGCCCGTAGAGGCTGTGCAGAGTGCGCACGGCCAGCTCCGTATAGGCGGCGTCGATCAGCACCGAGAATTTGATCTCCGATGTGGTGATGGCGCGGATGTTGATCCCGCGCTCCGCCAGCGCCTTGAACGCTTCCGCTGCGACGCCGGCGTGGCTGCGCATGCCGATGCCGATCACCGAGACCTTGGACACTTCCGTGGCGCCGTCCAGCCGCTCATAGCCGATGTCGCCCCTGGCCTTTTCCAGCACGGCGCTGGCGCGGGCATAATCCGCCGCCGGCACGGTGAAGGTGAGGTCGGTGGTCTTGCCGTCCGCCGACACGTTCTGCACGATCATATCGACGTTGATGTTGGCCTCGGCGAGCGGACCGAAGATCGCCGCCGCCACGCCCGGCTTGTCCTGCACGCGGCGCAGGGAAACCTGCGCCTCATCCTTGGAAAAGGCGATGCCGGTGACGACTTGCTGTTCCACGATTTCTTCCTCGCTACAGATCAGCGTGCCGGGCGGCGCGCCATGCGGATCAATGTCTTCCGGCTTGTCGAAGCTGGAGCGCACGAACACCCGGACATTGTGAACCATGCCCAGTTCCACGGAGCGCACCTGTAGCACCTTGGCGCCGAGGGAGGCGAGTTCCAGCATCTCCTCGTAAGCGACTTTGCTAAGCCGCTGCGCCTTGGGCACGACGCGCGGGTCCGTGGTGTAGACACCGTCGACATCCGTATAGATATCGCACCGCTCCGCGCCGATGGCGGCCGCGATGGCAACGGCGGACGTGTCCGACCCGCCGCGCCCCAGCGTGGTGATCCGCCCGGTCGGCGTATGGATGCCTTGGAAGCCGGCGACGACCGCGACCTCGCGGCGCTCTCCGAAGCGGCGGACAAGCTCTTCGCCATTGATCCCGAGGATGCGCGCCGAGGCATGAACACCCGAAGTCTCGATCGGGATCTGCCAGCCCTGCCAGGAGCGCGCCGGAATGTCGAGCGCCTGAAGCGCGATGGCGAGCAGGCCGGACGTGACCTGCTCCCCGGAGGCGACAATGGCATCGTATTCCCGCGCATCGTGGAAGGGCGATGCATCGCGGCACCACGCCACGAGTTCGTTGGTCTTGCCGGCCATGGCCGAGACCACCACGGCGACGTCATGCCCGGCATCGAACTCGCGTTTGACGTGCTGGGCGACGTTGCGGATGCGGTCGATATCGGCGACGGATGTTCCGCCGAACTTCATCACGAGGCGGGCCATGGCGGGCTGACAACTCTCCGGGCGGGCGGGACAAGGCGAAACCGCTAATTCGCTCATTCGCGAAAGGCGGCTCTTCATACCGGCGGCGCCGGGTGGCTGCAACCGTGGCGGCGGGTGGTGCGCTGCCCGCTTTACGATGGCTCGCCGACGAATCCAGCCGCCCGCCGGAGTGGTCGCATCCGGCGGCCTCGGGATGGATTTTCCGGTCTCCGCCGCGCATCTGATTGTTCTTGTTATGTTCTAGCTAATCCGCATCGTTGCGAGGAAATGCCGGTGTCGGATGGCGTTGGTGCTGCGTCCGCGTTGCCAGTCCACGCCCGCGCCGATATCTGTGAGGGGATGGACGAGGATCGGGCATGAGCGCAGCGGCACACACTGCTACCACCGTTGACGAGGCCGAGGTCGCGCGGTTCTCGCGGCTTGCCGATACCTGGTGGGACCCGCGCGGCAAGATGGGCGTGCTGCACAAGTTCAATCCTGTGCGGCTGGCCTTCGTCAAGGAAGCGGCCTGCGCGCAATTCGGCCGCGACGTGAAGGCGCTCGATGCGCTGAGCGGCCTGCGGCTGCTCGATATCGGCTGTGGCGGCGGGCTGCTCTGCGAGCCGCTGACGCGGCTCGGCGCGGCGGTGGTCGGGGCGGATGCCTCGGAGACCAACATCGCCGTTGCAAGCCTTCACGCCGAGCGCTCGGGCCTGTCCATCGACTATCGCGCGACGACCGCGGAGGCGCTGGCGGATGCCGGCGAGCGCTTCGACATCGTGCTGGCGATGGAAGTGGTCGAGCATGTCGCGGATCAGGCTCTGTTCATGCGCCGCTGCGCCGAGATGGTGAAGCCCGGTGGCCTGATGGTGGCGGCAACGCTGAACCGTACGGTCAAGAGTTTTGCGCTGGCTATCGTCGGTGCGGAATATGTGCTGGGCTGGCTGCCGCGCGGCACGCACCAGTGGGACAAATTCG
>Ga0180218_1000453_pt1 | contig 38731 bp, 31 predicted proteins | sample eDN3rd37CKraftBY_FD_151334 | JGI IMG/M metagenome (GOLD analysis project Ga0180218, IMG submission 151334) | Enriched backyard soil microbial communities from Emeryville, California, USA - eDNA 3rd pass 37_C Kraft BY (version 2) (version 2) | ecosystem: Environmental > Terrestrial > Soil >... | reverse complement strand
TGCTGAACAACCTCAACGTGAGGCAGTTCGGACTGATCGGAAGCCTCTGTAGTCGTCTGCGCGCTGGCGGGCGACGCCATGATGCCGAGCGTGCCGGCCATGACGGTGAGCTTTAATTTTCTACGTCGCAAAATTTGGTTCCCCCAAATAAGCCCTTGTTTGATCCTAGGAATTCCGGCCCCCCAGCGGACAATCTCCCCTAAGATATGTTCCGATATAGCGTAACCTGATCGATAATTAACGCCGTTCACTAACTGTTGATTATAATTTGATAAGATTCCGGGGGCTGCGGCGCAGCAGCGCCGCATCGCGAGCCGCCGTCTAGATCAACCCAAGCCGCCGCGGCAGCGGCGTCTCCAACAACCTCAGATTGTCGTGGGAACGCCCGACCTTTTGGCTGCCCGTGTGTTGCACTGCCTTGACGCCAAGTCGTGTCGCAGCCTGAGCTCGGCTTGCTATCGCAATGGGGGAGGGGTGACTGCCAGTGACGGTCCGATGCCAAAGGCGACTTCATTGCCAAGGTCGAGCGCGTCTACCAGGGTGAGGTCTACGGCGAGGCGCTCTACAACGGCATCGCGGAGGTGATGGAAGATCAGGCCGGGCAGAGAAGTGGCGCGTCTTGACCGAGCATGAAGTCGTCACCAAGGCATTCTGCCACCTCGAATCGCTGGAAGGTTCGATTTGTCGATCAACCCGGCACGCGAACTGATCGCCAAGATGCGCAAAGGTTAGTCCGGGCGATTGGCCAGTCATCTGATCGTCCAGTCCTCTACCGGCCGGCTGGCCGGGTGACGCATTCGCCCCATCGTGTCGCAATTGGAAAAGTTTGCGTCTTCTGCGGCTTCGCGGACAAGCCGAAGCCGGCCTAACACACGGAATGCGCCAGCATATCGCTTGTGTGGCCCGCGGATGCGAGGTGGGGAGCTTTGATGAGGAAAGACTACTCTTCCTGGTCGCTTTTCACCAAAGGCCTCAGGCACAACGAAGGCTGGGAGCCGGCGTGGCGCAGCGCCGAGCCGAAGCCGTCGTATGACGTCGTCATCGTCGGCGCAGGCGGCCACGGGCTCGCGACCGCCTACTACCTCGCGAAGGAGCACGGCGTCCGCAACATCGCGATCCTCGAGAAGGGCTATCTCGGTGGCGGCAACACCGCGCGCAACACCACGATCGTGCGCTCCAATTATCTTTGGGACGAAGCGGCGCTTCTATACGAGCACGCGCTGAAACTGTGGGAGAGCTTGACGCAAGAGCTGAACTTCAACGTCATGTTCAGCCAGCGCGGCGTCTTCAATCTCGGCCACACCCTGCAGGACATGCGCGATATCGAGCGCCGCGTGAATGCGAACAACTTGAACGGTATCGATGCGCTCGTGCTCGACGCTGCGGAGGTCAAGCAGCGTATCCCCATTCTCAACACGGCGAAGACGGCGCGCTACCCGGTACTCGGCGCGAGCTTCCAGCCCCGCGGCGGTGTTGCGCGCCATGATGCCGTGGCATGGGGCTTCGCGCGCGCGGCTAGCGCCTGGGGCGTCGACATCATCGAGAATTGCGAAGTCACGGGAATGGACATCGCGAATGGCCGCATCGTGGGACTGGAGACAACGCGCGGCACGATCAAATCAGAGCGCGTCGGCTGCGTTGCCGCCGGTCACTCGTCCGTTCTCGCTAAGATGGCCGGCATTCGCATGCCGATCGAAAGCCACCCGCTGCAAGCCTTCGTGTCCGAATCCATGAAGCCGGTTCTCGATACGGTCGTCATGTCGAATGCGGTGCACGGCTATGTCAGCCAATCCGACAAAGGCGAACTCGTTATCGGCGCGGGCATCGACCACTACACGAGCTACACGCAGCGGGGCAGCCCGCACATCATCGAGCACACCGCTGCCGCCATCATCGAACTCTTCCCGATGTTCTCGCGCGTGCGCATGAACCGCCAATGGGGCGGCATCGTCGATACCACGCCGGACGCGTGCCCGATCATCAGTAAGACCAAGGTCAAGGGCCTCTACTTCAACTGCGGCTGGGGAACGGGCGGCTTCAAGGCGACGCCGGGCTCCGGCAATGTCTTCGCCTATACGATCGCGAATGATGAGCCGCATCCGCTCAATCGCGCTTTCGATTTGCGCCGCTTCGCAACCGGACATCTCATCGATGAGCACGGCGCAGCTGGCGTCGCTCACTAGTTCAGGATCGCGCGATGTTTGTGTTGTTCTGCCCCCATTGCCGGGAAAAACGCGAAGAAGAGGAATTCGGCTACGGCGGCGAAGCGTTTACCGCGCGTCCAGCCGAGCCCGAAGCGATCGATGACGACGCCTGGGGCGACTATCTCTTCATGCGCAAAAATCCCAAGGGCTGGCATTGGGAAGTGTGGTCGCACAACACGGGCTGCCGCAAGTTCTTCGTCGTGAAGCGCAACACTGCGACCAACGCCATCGCCGGGACCTGGACGCTTGCCGACGGCCGGAAGGCCTATGACGCGGAGGGCTGCGCGCCGTGACCAGCTTCCGCATCCGGCGTCCTGGCGTGCGGATCAATTTCGATAAGCAGCTGTCGTTTTCCTTTGATGACCAACTCTATGCTGGCTTCGAGGGAGACACGCTGGCATCGGCGCTGCTGGCGAACGGTGTGCGCATGCTCGCCCGCAGCTTCAAGTACGGCCGTCCGCGCGGCATCGTTAGCGCGGGGCCGGAAGAGCCGAACGCGCTGATGCAAGTCGAAGCTGGCGCGCACACGATCCCCAACCTGAAGGCCACTCAGGTCGAACTCTACGATGGGTTGATCGCGCGCCGGACGAGTGGCTATCCGACGCTGGAATTCGATTTGAAGAGCTTTGGCGGCTTGTTCGCGCGCTTCATGCCCGCGGGCTTCTATTACAAGACGTTCCAGAACAGGAAGCTCTGGCCGAAGTTCGAGCATATCATCCGCCAAGCGGCGGGATACGGCAGCGCGCCGACTGAAGCCGACCCCGAAACCTACGATCACAGCCACAGGCATGTGCAGGTTCTCGTCGTTGGCGGCGGCGCCAGCGGATTGCTCGCAGCGCTCGCGGCAGGACGCGCGGGATTGAAAACCGTTCTGCTCGACGAGCAGAACGAACCGGGCGGCTGGCTGTTGTCATCGCCGCAAAGCATGATCGGCGGAAGTCAAGCGAACGATTGGCTGCAAACGACGATTGCTGAAATGCAAAGCCTGCCAAATGTCGAGGTGCTGACACGCACGAGCGCGTTCGCGCTGCACGACATGAACCTCATCTTGGCAGTCGAACAGCTTCAGGATCATCTGGCGCTCGCGGAACGTGTTTCCAATCGGCCGCGCCAAAGACTGCATCGCATTCGCGCAGATAACGTGGTGCTTGCAACGGGAGCCATCGAGCGCCCGCTGGTGTTCGGCAACAACGACATCCCCGGCATCATGACGGCGTCGGCGCTCACCACGTATCTCAATCGGTACGGCGTGGCGGCGGGCAAACGCGTGCTGCTGCAGACGAACAACGATCACGTCTATCAAGGCGCCTGCGATCTCGCCCGCGCTGGATGCGAAGTCGTGTTGGCGGATGTACGCACCCGCATCAATCCCACTTGGGAAAAGCGCGTCCGCGCGGCGGGAGTCGATCTGCGAACCGGCCACGGCATCGCCTACGCGAAAGGTGGCCGCGCGCTGAGCGGCGCGCAGCTGGTCAAGCTTGATGCCGAGCGCAATGTCGCCCTCGGCATGGGCCCTTTCATCGATTGCGATGCGCTGGGCAGCTCCGGCGGCCTCTCGCCAACCGTGCACCTCTACTGCCACGACGGCGGCCGGCCGCATTGGAATGAAGCGAAGCTGGCGTTCGTCGTGCCGGCAACGGGGCGGGCAAAATCCGGCATTTATTGCGTCGGCGCGGTCACGGGCGAATTCGGCTTGCAGGAGCCGCTCGAGCAGACGCAGCAGACAATGCGCGATCTGTTGTCATCATTCGGCAAGACCGCGACCATCGATGCAGTGGATGTGCAGACCGGCGAGCCGCCAGCCATTCTGGCGCGCCGCGTCTTCCGCATTCCCGACGGCAAGCGCGAAGGGCGCGGCAAGAAGGCCTTCGTCGATTTTCAGAACGACGTGTCCGCCGCCGACATCCATCTCGCCGTGCGCGAGAACTATCGATCCATCGAGCACATCAAACGCTACACCGCGCTGGGATTAGGTACGGATCAGGGCAAGCTGTCCAACGTCAACGGCTTTGCCATCGCCGCCGATGCGTTGGGCAAAAGCATCCCGGAAGTCGGCACGACCACGTATCGGCCGGCCTATTCGCCGGTCACGTTCGGCACGCTTGCGGGCGCGCATGCGGACGACACGTTCGAGCCGCGGCGGTATTCGCCGATGCACGAAGCGCACGTTGCGCGCGGCGCGGAGTTCGAGCCGGTCGGCCAATGGCTGCGGCCCTGGTATTTCCCGCAAGCAGGCGAGGACATGCACGCCGCCGTGCGCCGGGAGTGCCTGGCCGCGCGGCGCGGCGTTGCCATCATGGATGCTTCGACGCTGGGCAAGATCGATCTGCGCGGCAAGGACGTCCGCGAATTACTGGAGCGCGTCTACGCCAACGCCTGGAAGAAGCTCGCGCCAGGCAAGTGCCGCTACGGCCTGATGCTCGATGAGAACGGCATGGTGATGGACGACGGCGTCACCGCCTGCATCGCCGACGATCACTTCGTCATGACGACGACGACCGGCGGTGCCGCCCGCGTGCTGACCTGGCTCGAGAAATGGCATCAGACCGAATGGCCCGAACTCGACGTCTACATGACGTCCGTCACCGATCACTGGGCGACGGCTGCCATCGTCGGACCCAAGAGCCGCGACGTGCTGGCGAAGCTGTGTACTGACATCGACCTCTCGCCCTCTGCATTCAAGTTCATGGACTGGCGGGAAGGCGCGGTTGCCGGTGTTCCTGCGCGCGTCTTCCGCATCAGCTTTTCCGGCGAACTCGCCTTCGAGATCAACGTAGATGCCAACTACGGCCATCACGTTTGGGAAGCGCTGATGGACGCCGGCCGCGAATTCGGCATCACGCCCTACGGCACCGAGACGATGCACGTGCTGCGCGCGGAGAAAGGCTTCATTATTGTCGGCCAGGACACGGATGGCTCGATGACACCGTTCGATCTCGATATGGCCTGGGCCGTCAGCATGAAGAAGCCGTTCAGCTTCATCGGCAAGCGTTCGCTGGCGCGGAGCGATACGGCCGGGCCCAACCGCAAGCAGCTCGTCGGATTGTTGACGGACGATCCCGATACCGTTCTCCCCGAAGGCGCGCAGATTATCGAGAGTTCGGATACCGCACCGCCCGTTCCAATGCTGGGTCATGTCACGTCGAGCTACTACAGCGCCGAACTCGGCCGCTCGATCGCACTCGCCGTGGTTCGCGATGGGATCAAGCGGCGAAGCACAGAAGGCCGCAACAGTCTTTATGCCTACGCTCGCGGCAAAGCGCACAAGGTCAAGCTCGTCTCTCCCGTCTTCGTCGATGCGCAGGGAGAACGGCAGAATGTCTGAGCCCGTCATGCGCTCGCCGCTCTGCGCGCATCACCTGGAAGGCCAAGCGCGCCCGATCGACGGCAGTTGCGGCGTCTGGGCGAACGAGCTCCCGCACCAGGGCTACATCAGCCTGCGCGGAAATTCGAATGACCAAGCTTTCGTCAACGCCGCATCGGCCGCGCTCGGGCTGTCGCTTCCCGTCGAGCCTTGCACCTTCATCGCATCGCATGGCGTGACCGTACTGTGGCTGTCGCCCGACGAATGGATGATCATCGCCTCGCGAGACCAAACATCCCCACTGCTTGCGAGCTTGCGGAACGCTCTGCAAGAGGTCCGCAGTCAAGTCGTCGATAATTCCGGCGGCTATACGCAACTCGTCCTCAAAGGCGCGCATGCGCTCGATGTCCTGCAGCACGTCAGCGTCTATGACTTCGCAAGCCTGCAGCCGGGCCGCGTCGTCGGCACGACCGTTGGCAAATCCTCTGCCTACGCGTTCCGTAAGGGCGACGGCTTCCGGCTCATCGTCAGGCGCAGTTTCGCCGATTACATCTGGCGCTTTCTCGCGCGCGCTGCCGCGCCTTACGGATTGGGCATTGCCGAAACCCGTGAGGCCAGCGAGACAGCCTCCGGCGCCCTCTCAATCAACCTGGCACTGGGCTGAGGAGCAGGCGATGCGCTACCCGCACATCTTCACGCCCCTGAAGCTCAATCAGCTGACGCTGCCCAATCGCATCTACTCCACAGCACACGCCGAAGCGTATGCGGACGCTGGCGGCATGCCGGGCGATCGCTACATCCGCTATTACGAAGAGAAGGCCAAGGGCGGCCTCGGCATGGCGATCTGCGGCGGCTCGAGCCCCGTCTCGATCGACGTTCCGCAAGGTGCGTGGCGTCCGGTCAATCTCACGACAGACCGCGTGATCGAACCGATGGCGCGGCTTGCCGAGACGGTCCATCGCCACGGCATGAAGATCATGATCCAGGCGACGCATATGGGCCGGCGCTCGGCCTATGCCGGCGATCCCTGGCCGCATCTCGTCTCGCCCTCGGGCGTGCGGGAGTTCGTGCACCGCGGCAACGCCAAGGCCATTGAGATCGAGGAGATCCATCGCATCATCGGCGACTTCGCAGCGGCCGCCAAACGGGTGCAAGCCTCGGGCTTCGACGGTATCGAACTCTCCGCCGCGCATCAGCAGTTGATCGATCAGTTCTGGTCGCCGCGCACCAACATGCGCACCGACGAGTGGGGCGGCAGCCTCGAGAACCGCATGCGCTTCGGCCTTGAAGTGCTGAAAGCCGTGCGCGAATCGGTCGGGCGCGACTTCTGCGTCGGGCTGCGCATGTGCGCCGACGAATTCCACGACGACGGTCTCGATCACGAGGTGCTGAAGGACATAGCGCAGCGCATGTCCGAGACTGGCATGCTTGATTTCATCAGCGTGATTGGCTCAGGCGCGGATACGCACAACACGCTCGCGAACTGCATGCCGCCGATGGCATTGCCGCCCGAGCCGTTCGTGCATCTCGCAAGCGGTATCAAGTCCGTCGTCAGCGTGCCGGTCCTTCATGCGCAAGGCATCCGCGATATCTCGCAAGCCGAGCGCATCCTCGCGAACGGGCTCGTTGATATGGTCGGCATGACCCGCGCGCACATCGCCGATCCGCACATCATGAACAAGGTGCGCGAGGGCCGCGAAGATCAGATCCGCCAATGCGTCGGCGCGAACTACTGCATCGATCGTATGTATTCGGGCTCCGATACGCTCTGCATCCAGAATGCGGCGACCTCGCGCGAAGCGACGATGCCTCACATCATCACCAAGACGAAAGGCGCAAAGAAGCGTGTCGTTGTCGTCGGCGGAGGCCCCGCAGGTCTCGAAGCCGCGCGCGTATCGCGGTCGCGGGGGCACGATGTCATTTTGTTTGAGCGCAACCCAGGTGTCGGCGGCCAAATCAATCTCGCGGCCAAGGCACCGCAACGCGAGCAGATGGCCGGCATCGTTCGCTGGTTTGACCTTGAGACAAAACGTTTGGGCGTGGATCGCCGGCTGGAAACCGAAGCGACGCCCGATATCGTGCTCAGCGAGGAGCCGGACATCGTCGTGCTCGCAACAGGGGGGCGCAGCTTCACCGATCAAGTCGCGAACTGGGGCGCGAACGAGGGACTTTCCATCAGTTCCTGGGACATCCTCTCTGAGAAGGTCGCGCCGGCCGAGAACGTTCTCGTCTATGACGGCATCAGCGCGCACGCGGGCTTCGGCACCGCGGATTTCCTGGCGAGCCGCGGCTGCACCGTCGAGATCGTCACGCCCGATACGAAAGTCTCCGAAGATGTCGGCGGCACGACGTTCCCGATTTTCTATCGCCGCCTTTATGCGCAAGGCATCATTCCGACACCGAACCATTGGCTGGATCGCGTCTACGCTGAGGGTAACAAGAAGGTCGCCGTGTTGCGCAATGAATATACCGATGAATTAGAAGAGCGCGTCGTCGATCAGGTCATCATCGAAAACGGCATCGCGCCCAACACCGAGCTTTATACCTCGCTGAAGGGGCGCTCGATCAATCGCGGCCAGACGGATCTCAAATCGCTTTTTGCTGCCGAGCCGCAGCCGGCGCTGCAAGAGGCGACGGGCGATGGACGCTTTCTCCTCTTCCGCGTCGGGGATTGCGTGTCGATGCACAACATTCACGCCGCCATCTACGACTCGCTCCGGCTGTGTAAGGATTTTTGATCGTGTCGATCGCGGCAGCCGTGACAGCGCTGTTTTGGGTCTCGATCGCGACACTCGCGATAGGCCTCGCACGGCGCGCGGCTCTATGGCGAGCGGGCAGGGAAGCGCCGATCGAATGGGCCGGGCTCTGGAGCCTGCCGAAACGCTACTTCGTCGATCTGCATCACGTCGTCGCCCGCGATCCCTATATCGCCAATACGCATATCGCGACCGCGGGTGGCGCCTTCGCCGCGCTGCTGCTCGTGGCGATCAACTACGGCTTTGGCCTTTATCTGCCCCTGCTGGATTGGGGTATTCTCTGCGCCGCGGCCGTCATGCTGACGGGTGTCTTCTTCGTTTGGCTCCGGCGGCGCAATCCGCCAGCACGCCTCTCGGGCGGCGCTTGGAATCGGCTGCCCTATACACTCGCGGCCTTCGCCATCGGCCTCGCGCTCGTGTCGATGAGCCCGCCTCAAACGGTGTCGCTCACAATCGCAACAATAGCGCTGCTTCTCCTTCTCGCCGGTTCCGCAGAGCTTGCGCTTGGCATCGGCACCGGCTCGCCGATGAAGCATGCGGTCGCCGGGTTGCTGCATCTGGCTTTCCATCCAAGATCCGAGCGCTTCGCAGGTAAGCGGTCGACCGCGCTGGCGCCATTGGCATTGAGCAATCATGACTACGGCGTGGAGAAGCCGTCGGACTTCCTCTGGACCGAGCTGTTGAGTTTTGATGCGTGTGTCGAATGCGGAAAGTGCGAGCAATCCTGTCCCGCCTTCGCCGCAGGCCAGCCCCTCAATCCGAAGAAGCTCATCCAGGACCTCGTCGCCGGATTCTCGCACCGAAGCGATGCAGCATACGCCGGAAGGTCCTATCCCGGCATTCCAGCAGGTTCGCATCGCGGCGCGCCGGGCGACGCCATCGTACCCCGGCTGATTGAAGCGGAGACCATCTGGTCCTGCACGACGTGCCGCGCGTGCGTCGAAGAATGCCCGATGCTGATCGAGCACGTGGACGCCATCGTCGGCATGCGCCGCAACCTCAACCTCACACAAGGCGACGTGCCGGGAACCGCGCCAGACGTGCTCGCCAACTTGCGCGAAACGCAAACGCAGGGCGGATATATAAAAGCTGTGCGATACAACTGGGCCATCGATCTCGATGTGCCGGTCGCCGAGCCCGGCAAGCCCGTCGATCTGTTGCTCTTCGCAGGCGAGGGCGCATTCGACATGCGCTATCAGCGAACGCTGCGCGCGCTCGTCAAAACCCTGAAGGCCGCGCGCGCGGATTTCGCGATCCTCGGTGATCGGGAAGGCGACACCGGTGACACAGCGCGGCGTCTCGGCGACGAGGCGACGTTCCAGACATTAGCCAAGCAGAACATTGCCAGGTTGGCGGCGCTCGACTTCAAGCGCATCGTGACCGCCGATCCGCATGTGCTGCACAGCTTGCGCAATGAATATCCGGCATTCGGCGGCAACTACACCGTCATCCATCACACGGCGCTCCTGGCGCAACTCGTGTCGCAAGGCAAACTGCAACTCACAACAACATCCGAGAAGCGGCCGCTCACGTACCACGACCCCTGCTATCTCGCGCGCTACAATGGCGAGACGGAAGCACCGCGCAATCTCTTGCGCAGGCTCGGCATCAACGTACGCGAAATGCAGCGCTCCGGCATGCGCGGCAGATGCTGCGGCGGTGGTGGCGGTGCGCCGCTGACGGATGTTCCGGGCAAACAGCGCATTCCCGACATCCGCATGGCTGACGCGCGCGAAGCCGGCGCCGAAGTCATCGCCGTCGCATGCCCGCAATGCACCGCCATGCTCGAAGGCGTCGCAGGCTCGCTCGCGGAAGTCTTGGACATTGCCGAACTGGTCGCGTCATCTCTGGAAGCGCAGCCATGAGCACGGTGAAGCGCGTCGACCCGCGCCGCCCTTATCGCCTTTCGCCGTCGGGGCTGCGCCGCATTGTGCTCGGGGAAAAAGCAGAGAACGGCCAGCCTATCGGTGCATTCGCGCGCACAAATGAAAAGTCCAGGCCACTTCGTACGCAAGAGCCCGCCAAACGCTGGCACATGGCCATCGCCCATTCGAACCGCGGCCGGCTTGACGACCATGCGCGCGACGCGATCGCCGCGGCGGCCATCCTTGCGACGCCCGGTACAGGCGTCGTGGCCGTCATCCTCGGCGAAGTGCATGAGGACTTGGCGGCATTGGGCGCCGATAAGGTCATCGTCCTTCCCGACTTGGACGCGGCGAAATTCCAGCCACACCGAGAAGAGGCCGTTATCTCAGCACTGCTGAATGCCTACCAGCCCGTCCATGTTTTCATGCCCGACAACATGTCGGGCGACGGCGATCTTGGCCGCCGCCTGATCGCCAAACACGAAAGCCCTCATGCCGCGACGAATGTCGTGGAGCTGACTCCTCGCCACGCAGCGATCCGCTGGTCTGGCGGCAGCGCCCTGGCCGATGCGCCACTTCCGCGCTTCGTCCTTCTCGCGCCCGGAGGGGTCGACACCGAGCTTCCGTTCGTTGGAGCCGGGGAGGAGGTACCGCCGCCGCAAGTACCGGATGTCCGCGAGGTGTTCCGCGATCTGGGACTCGAGCAGACCGGGACGTCGGAACTAGCACTCGAAGAAGCAGACATCATCGTCGCCGCCGGTAATGGCGTCCGCAATGTCGAAACCATCGGCGCGCTCGCCGCCGTGCTCGGCGCAGCCGTGGGCGCAAGCCGCGTGGCGGTCGATGAAGGCAAGTTCCCGCGCAACAAGCAGATCGGCGCCTCCGGCAAAACCGTGAGCGCGACGACCTACTTCGCAATCGGAATTTCCGGAGCGGTTCAGCATCTGCAAGGCATCAAGAGTTGCCGCCATGTCATCGCCATCAATCGCGATCCCGGCGCGGCGATCGTCAAGCGCGCGGACCTGACTGTCATCGGCGATGCCGAGGAACTCATGCAGGCGCTGATGACGCGCATCTCGCAGGCGCGCAATCAGGCAGAAGTTTCTGGGGCCGAAGGATGAGCAAACCGTTCACCGTCGCCGCTCTGATTTCATCTGGCCGTCATCCCGTCAGCGGCGCGCCGCGCGCCTGCCGTGGCGATGCCATTGCAATGGCGGTGGGCAGGCAGATTGCGGGTGATGCACTTCGCGTCGTGCACGCAGGCTCGCCGGAAGACGCCGCGCTGCAGGACTATCTGGCGCTTGGCGCCAAAGCGATCGAGGTTCTGCTCGTCGAAGCGGATAGAAATATCATCCCCGCGCTCGCAGAGGCTTTGCAGCACGTAGATATCATTCTAACGGGCAGCAACACCGAGCTGGGTGCGGGAAGCGGGCTCCTGCCATACGTGCTGGCCCACGCACTCGCACGTCCGGTCATCGCAGGCGTGCTCGATGTGCGTGTAACGACCAGAGAAAGTGAAGTCGAGGTCCGCCAGTTTCTGCCGAGGGGACAGCGCCGCCGCATTGCGTGTCCGTTGCCGCTCGTAATGAGCGTTCATCCACGCGCACCGGTTGAACTCAGATATGCCTACGCCCGGCGGCTCTCGGGCAAAATCGCAGCACTGCCGCAAGCGAATGCTGCGGCGCCTGCCGATCCCCAGAACTGGACGGTCGAGCCAGCGCCACGCCCTCCCGTGAAGCTCAAGGCGCAAGATCGCAAATCAGCCCACGCTCGAATGCAATCCGCCGTCGTCTCAGAGGCCAAAGGCGGCATTGTCGCTTTTGAGGGGACAACCGTCGATAAAGCACAAGTGGTGCTGAACTATCTGAGAGAACATCGGCTCGTCGATTTTTAGCCGGCCGCGAAGGGAGTGGTCACATGCAAATTTCCAGCGAATTGCGAGCGATGATCGCACGCCGCCGGCCAGGCTACAGCCTTGAAGCGCCTTTCTACCGGGCGAAGGAAATCTTCGATCTCGATATGGACGTCGTCTTTGGGCGGCACTGGATTTTCGTCGGTGTCGAGCCGGACATTCCCGAGCCCGGAGATTATTTCACCGTGCCGCTCGCGCGTGCTTCGATCGTTGTCGTGCGCGACGACGACATGGCGATCCGCGCCTTTCACAACGTCTGCCGCCATCGCGGTGCACGCCTTTGCGATGGCGACAAGGGGAGTGTCGGCAACGTCGTCTGTCCCTATCATCAGTGGACATACGATCTGACGGGCAAGCTCATCCATACCGAGCATATGGGCGACGAGTTCGATCGCAGCCAATTCGGGTTGAAGATGGTGCACGTCGGCAATATCGCGGGCCTCATCTTTATCTGCCTTGCCGACGAGCCGCCCACGGACTTCGAGCAGATGCGCCAGGAGATGGAGCCCTACATCCTCCCGCATCGCATCAGCGACTGCAAAGTCGCCTACGAGGAAGACCTCATCGAGAACGGCAATTGGAAGTTCACGATGGAGAACAATCGTGAGTGCTATCATTGCAAGGCGAACCATCCGGAGCTCACCGTCTCACTCTACGAATTCGGCTTCGGCTATCAGCCCTCACCCGAGAACGCGGAGGAGGTGCAGGCCTTTCGTGATCTCATCGTTCGCGAGCACGCGAGATGGGAATCCTGCGGCCTGCCGTCTGTCGAGCGCGAATTTCTCGATAGTCGCGTCACGGCCTATCGTACGGAGCGACTGCCGCTCGATAAAGCCGGTGAGTCGCAGACGATGAACAGCAAGGTCGCCTGTCAGAAGCTGCTAGGCGATCTCACGCAGCGAAATCTCGGCGGCCTCTCGTTCTGGACGCAGCCCAATTCCTGGCATCATTTCATGAGCGACCACATCGTCACCTTTAGCGTCCTGCCAATCGATCCCGAGCGCACGCTGCTGAGGACGAAATGGCTCGTGCATAAGGATGCCGTCGAAGGCAAGGACTACGATCCCAAGGAACTGAGCGAAGTCTGGCACGCAACGAACAAGCAGGACGGCGCACTCGTCGAGCGTACGCAGATTGGCTCGCAGAGCGCCGCCTATGAGCCGGGCCCTTACTCACCCTACACGGAGGAGTTGGTGGAAAAATTCATGTCCTGGTACTTCAAGCGGCTGCGCGCGGCGACCGGGCACGAAACCGCGAACGCCAGCTCATTCGCGGCGAGTGCTTGACGCGCCATGAGTGATACAACACGGATGAGTCGTCTGGGCCCGGCACTTTGGGATGTGACGCCGGGCAAGTGGAACGCCGACGAGGACGATACGCTGATCTGCGTGCACGTGCGCGAAGAGACGCACGACGTCAAAAGCTTCCTCTTTCGAACCGAGACGCCGCGGCTTTTCCGCTTCAGGCCGGGACAGTTCATCACCCTCGAGCTGGAGATCAGCGGCCAAGTCGTCAATCGCTGCTACACCATATCTTCGCCGCCGACGCGCCCCGACACGCTGTCGATCACGGTGAAGCGCCACCCGGGCGGCACAGTTTCGCACTGGCTGCACGACAACATGAAGCCCGGCGCCAAGATCAAAGCGCTCGGCCCCGCCGGTGAGTTCAGCTGCACGCTGCACGCTGCACCCAAGTACCTGTTCCTGTCCGGCGGCTCGGGCGTGACGCCGCTGATGTCGATGGCGCGCACGCTTTACGAACTGGGCGAAGATCACGACATCGTCTTCGTGCACAGCGCACGTTCGCCCCGCGATATTATCTTCCGTCACGAACTCGGGATGATGGCGCACGGCGCAAGCAACTTCCGCACGGCATTCGTGTGCGAGAAGACTGGCGACGCCCGCGATTGGGCCGCTCCCACGGGCTACCTCACGCTGCCGCTCCTGAAGGCCATCGTACCGGATCTCGAGAGCCGCGAAATCTTCTGCTGTGGGCCGGAAGCCTACATGGCGTGCGTCCGTGGGATGCTCAAGGAAGCCGCCTTCGACACGGCGCACTATCACGAGGAGAGCTTCTCGTTCGAACGTCAAAGCGTGTCGTTAGCTGAAGCGCACGCTGAGCCCGCTTCGGCCGCTGCCCCGGCAGAAGCTTTCAAGATCGAATTCACGAAATCCAGCCGCACGATCGAGTGCCGACCCGATCAGTCCATTCTGGACGCCGCGCGCACCGCCGGAATGCGGCTTCCGTTCTCGTGCAGCAAGGGCGTGTGCGGAACCTGCAAGAGCAAGAAGCTTTCAGGCGACGTTGAGATGAAACACGGCGGTGGCATCCGTCAGCGCGAGATCGACGCCGGGATGATCCTGATATGCTGCAGCAAGCCGCTCGGGAACGTCGTCATCGAGAAATAACGCGAGCGGCGATCAATCCTTGCGCCGCAGGATCGCCTGCAGCACGTCGCGGATGCCGATCGCGCCGACGAAACGGTCGTCGTCGTCGAAGAGCGCGACCGGCGCGGTGCCGGACTTGTGCATGGCGAGAATGACGGTCTTGAGGCTGGTGCCGGGGCGCGCCCAATAGACGGGTGACGAATCTTCGCCAACGTGCTTCTCGCATTCCCCGCACGTCACCCACGCGGCTTGGCGTCCGTTGCATTCGGCTGCTGCAACCTTACCCGCGCCGTCGATCTGGAATCGCGTCGTGCGGCGGCGGTCGAGCCAGATCCAGTCGTCTTCCGCGCGCTCCAAATCGCGCATGTCGCGCATCACGTTCCACGCCGTCAAAACCGACAGCGGATTGACGTTGGCGATGAAGTCGCGCACGTAATCGTTGGCGGGCTCCAGCACGATCTCCTCCGGCGCGCCCGATTGTACAATGCGGCCGCCCTCCATGATCGTGATGCGATTGCCGATCTTCAGCGCCTCTTCGAGATCATGGCTGACGAAAATGATCGTCTTCTTGATCGACGTCTGCAGCTGCAAAAGCTCGTCTTGAAGTTTCGTCCGAATGAGCGGATCGAGCGCCGAGAACGGCTCGTCCATCAAGAGAATGGGCGCATCCGTTGCGAACGCGCGCGCAAGACCGACGCGCTGCTGCATGCCGCCGGATAGCTCATGCACGTGCTTTTCGGCCCAGGCGTCGAGCCCGACAAGCGTGAGCTGCCGGTCGACGCGCTCTTTCAGTTCTGCGTGTGGAACGCCGGCGAGTTCCAGCCCGAGCCCGACGTTCTCGCGAACCGTGCGCCACGGCAGCAGGGCGAACTGCTGGAAGACCATGGCCACCTGTTTCTGGCGCATATGGCGGAGCGTCGCCGCATCGCACGAAGCGATGTCGACCATGCGGTCGCCGTCCTTCACCAGCACCGCGCCGCGCGACACCTTGTTGAGGCCGTTGACCGCGCGGAGCAGCGTCGATTTTCCCGAGCCGGAAAGTCCCATGAGCACGGAAATCTCGCCTTCGTTGACGGTGAGATTGGCGCCCGCTGCACCAAGAACCGCGCCGGTCTTGGCGAGAATCTGCGCCCGCGTCGCGCCTGCATCGATGAGCGCCAGCGTCTTAGCGATGTCTTTGCCGAAAACGATATCGACGTTCTGGAAATCGACCGCGACCGTCATTTGCGAACTCCCGCCTGCACAGACAGCGCGCGATCGAGAATGATGGCGAGAATGACAAGGGCGAGGCCCGCTTCGATCCCGAGCGGAATGTTGCGGTTGGCGAGCGCCTTATTGACGGGATTGCCAAGGCTCGGCGCGCCGATCAGCGTCGCGAAGACCACCATCGACAACGACAGCATGATGCACTGCGTGAGCCCCGCCATGATCGAGGGAAGCGCCGCCGGCAGTTCCACCTTCCACAACAGTTGCCGCTTCGTCGCGCCGAAACTCTCGCCCGCCTCCAGCATCGGCTTCGGGATGGACGTGAGCCCGAGATAAGTCATGCGCACGGGCGCGGGCATGGCGAAGATGATGGTCACGATCAGAGCGGGCGCCGCGCCGAGACCGAAGAGAATGAGAATGGGAATGAGATAGACGAACGTCGGCATCGTCTGCATCAGATCGAGCAGCGGCTGCGCCACGCGCCAGACGCGGGGCTTATGGGCCGCCCATATGCCGAGGGGAACGCCGATCGACATCGAAAGTGCGGTCGCCGCGAGCACCAGAACCAGCGTCTGCACCGTCTCTTTCCAAAGGCCCTGATTGAGAATGAAAAGGAATCCTATCAGAACGCCAACGGCCAGTGCCTTGGAGCGCCTCAGCCAATAGGCACATCCCGCAAGAACGACCGCAAGAACGATCGGCGGCACCTGCAGGAGTAGAGCCGACGTGCCCTCGACGATCGTTCCAAGCACGTTGGAGATGGCGTCGAATAGCCACTGAAAATAGTCAGTCACGAAATCGAAGACCGATTTGCCGAACTGGCCCACTGGAATTTTCCAGGCGGCTATCAGCTTCGATAGGGGATCCATCTGGCGCGTTCCCTCGCGTGATGCTCGTTTCCGAAGCGGGCGGCCACACGGTTGCGGCCGTCCGCTTGGGAGTAGCGTTGTGGCGAACTACTTCGCGAGGGCAGCGTTGACGGCAGCCGTCGCATCGCCGCCATCGAAGGTCGTCACGCCCTCAAGCCACGGTTTGGCGGCGTCAGGATTGGCTTTGAGCCACGTGAGAGCCGTCGCTTTGGGATCAGCGCCGCTCTTCAAAACGGGCTCCATCATCGCGCCTTCCATGGCGAGATTGAATTTCAGGTTGCTCAGGAACTTGCCGACGTTCGGGCATTCTTGCGTGTAACCGGCGCGAACGTTGGTGCTGACCGTCGCCGCGCCGAAGCCGGAATCGCCCATGCCGTCGAGATAAGCGATCTTCATTTCGCCCATGATCGGATGCGGCGTCCAGCCGAGGAACACGATCCAGTCTTTCTTCTTCATCGCCTTCTCGGCCTGGGTCAGCATGCCCGCTTCCGAACTCTCGACAAGCTCGAAGCCTTCCAGCTTATTCTCGGGCTTCGCGATCATGCTGCTGATGATGCGGTTGCCGTCATTGCCCGCTTCGATGCCATAGATCTTGCCGCCGAATTTGTCCTTATGCGCGCCGAGATCGGTGAGGCTCTTCACGCCCGCATCTGCAACATACTGCGGCACGACGAGGCCATAACCCGCATCGCTCAAGTTGACGCCGATCGTCTCGACCGACTTGTCGTCCGTATAGGGCTTGATGTCGGCCGTCATGCTCGGCATCCAGTTGCCGAGGAACACATCGATGTCCTTATTCTTCAAGGATGCGTAGGTGACAGGAACCGAGAGCGTCTTGATCTCCGGCTCATAGCCGAGCGCTTCGAGAAGGTTCTGCGCGGTCGCGGTTGTGACTTGAATATCGGTCCAGCCGACATCGGCGAAGCGGACCTTCTTGCAGCTCGCACTTTCTGCGTGGGCCGTCGTTGCAGCCAGACAAAGGGCAAGGGCGACCCCCATCGCGATGCGTGTCATGACAACTCCTGTTGTTGGCCGTACCTCGTGTGAGCGACAACAGTCCGCCTGATGAGATGCTCGCATGCGCGATGATCCTGATGTGCCGGCAGTCCCGTTGATGTGTTACCCGGCCGGATAACCCCTTCAGCTAATCACGGCGGTCAGCCGCCGATTTCTCAATTGCGACGCTAATCTGCGTTTACGCGCCGGACACGCGTACTCCTTTCACTTTCCAGGCTGTTTCGAATTTGCGGCTCATCGCGATGCCAGCCCCCCTCGGCCGCTCACGCTAGATTGACGGCAGCCTTTCGCGGCTCGTATCGCGCCGCAGCGAAGGCGATGCGGTGAACACGGGCTCGGCCTCACTAGGCTGGCGCTCGCTGCGTGGCGTCCGCCCGTAAAGCGCGCGATAGGACTTGCTGAAGTGGCACGTCGATTGAAAACCGCAGGAGACTGAAATCTGCGTGATCGACATTTGCGATTGCAAAAGCAGTTCCCGCGCGCGGCGCAGGCGAAGCTGCAGGTAATATTTCGTCGGCGTCGTATTGAGCGTGTCGCGAAACATGCGCTGAACCTGGCGCAACGACAGCCCGGCAAGGTTCGCAAGCTCCACCGCGGTCAGCGGCTCTTCGAAGTTCGCCTCCATCAACGCGGCGATCTCGACGAGCGCACCCTGGCTGAAGCCCAAGCGAGCGGCGAGCGGAATATGCTGCCGGTCATAGCCATCGCGCACGCGCTCGAGAATGAATTGATTGGAGATTTCCGCAACCAACGTCTTGCCGAAGCTGCTGCGCACGAGGGTCAGCATCATGTCGATCGGCGCGATCCCGCCCGTGCACGTCACCCGGTCGCGATCGATCACGAACAGTTCTTCCTGAAACTCCACGCGCCCGTGGAATTCGCGAAGGCCGGCCATGTTTTCCCAATGAATGGTGCACTTATAGCCGTCGAGGAGCCCCGACTTCACAAGCGCATAGGTCCCCGTGCACAGCCCACCGAGCACGACGCCGTCCCGCGCGATGCGGCGCAGAAGATGAATGACCTTTTCGCCGACGAAGTTCGCGACGTTGGTGCCGCCGCAGACGAGCACCATGTCGAGATCGCCGGCATCATCGTAGGTCGTCGCGGCCGCATACGACATGCCGTTGCTGGACGGCACCGGCTTTCCGTCAAGCGTCAGAATGGTCCAGGAATAATGGGTTTGGCCGCTCAAGCGGTTGGCCATGCGAAGAACTTCGATCGCGCTCGAAACCGCGATCATCGTGTACTCGTCGAGCGTCAGGAAACCGATCCTGCGGATCCCACTCAGCTTCGTCGCAACTTCGTTCACGCCGCAAAAGCTCCCATAGGGAACGGGAAGGCCAGAAACGCAAGGCTAGAGAGATCGTGATCGGTACTCAGAAATAGTATCACCAAGTCGTATTTTGACAAGTTGAGATTGTGCAAGTCCGGGGCCATTTCGTGGAAGCCGTTGAGTTCGCTTCCACTGTCGTTGCGGACGCCATTTGTGTCGTATCTGGGACAGCCGGAAAAAGGCGACAAAGGCATAGGATGAACGGGCTTGAGTTCGCGACCGCCAGCTTGGAGTGGCGAATGATCCTCGCCCAGCGTGAAGGGCTTCTCTCGCCGCTTTGCTAGGCAATCTGAGTGATCATGGTGCAAGCGTTGCGGATGAGGATTGGGGGATCGGTCCACAGATGAGCACGAGCACTGCGCAGGAGTACGACTACATCATCGTCGGCGCGGGGTCCGCCGGATGCGTGCTCGCCAATCGCCTGACCGAAGACGCGGACACCCGCGTGCTAGTCCTGGAAGCGGGGCCCCAGGACTACAGCATCTTCATCCATATGCCGTCCGCGTTCGCTTATCCGCTCGCCGGCACGAAATACAACTGGTGGTACGAGTCCGAGCCAGAGCCGTTTCTCGATAACCGCAAGATGTACTGTCCGCGTGGCCGCGTGGTCGGCGGATCGTCGTCCATCAACGGCATGATCTACATTCGCGGGCACGCGTTTGATTATGACGCCTGGGCGCGCCAGCAGGGGCTGCAAGGCTGGAGCTACTTCCACTGCCTTCCATATTTCAAGAAGTCTGAAACGCGTCTGAAGGGCGGTGACGCCTACCGGGGCAACTCGGGTCCGCTGCTCGTCACCACGGCGCGCTGCACCAATCCGCTCTACGACACCTTCATCGAGGCGGGCCGCCAAGCCGGCTACCCTGTCACCGAGGACATGAACGGCCACCAGCAGGAAGGCCTAGGCCGCATGGACATGACCGTCTACAAGGGACGGCGATGGAGTGCGGCGCAGGCTTACCTGCGTCCCGCACAAAAGCGGGGAGGGGTGGATCTCAAACCGAAGTCGCTCGTCACGCGCCTCCTGTTCGAAGGCAAGCGTGCCATCGGCGTCGAATACGCGCGTGGTGGCCGCCTGCAATCGGCACGCGCCGCGCGCGAGGTGATCGTCAGCGGCGGCGCGATCAACTCGCCGCAAATCCTCATGCTGTCGGGCATCGGCAACGCTGACGAATTGAAGAAGCTTGGGCTCCCCGTCGTACAGCACCTCCCGGGGGTCGGCGAAAACCTGCAGGACCACATCGAAGCCTACGTGCAGTACGAATGCAAAGAGCCGGTTTCGATCTACAGCGCCAACAATCCGCTCGCGAAATTGAAAATCGGCATCGAGTGGATCCTGACGGGCAAGGGCCTCGGCGCCACCAACCATTTTGAATCGGGCGGCTTCATCCGCAGCGAGGCCGGCGTGCTGCATCCCGACCTGCAGTATCACTTCTTTCCGATGGCCATCAGCTACGACGGCTCATCCGCCGCGAAGGGACATGGCTTTCAGGCGCACATCGGCCCGATGCGGCCGACGAGCCGCGGCTACGTCAAGCTGAAGTCGGCGGACCCGCGACAGTATCCGCGCGTCCTCTTCAACTACATGCAGACGGAGCAGGATCGCAAAGAGATGCGCGCCGGCATCCGGCTGACGCGCGAGATATTCTCGCAGAAGGCTTTTGATCGCTATCGGGGGGCCGAGCTGGCGCCAGGGCCGGCAGACCAGAGAGATGCCGCCATCGATGCGTTCATCCGGGCCAAGGCCGAGAGCGCCTACCACCCATCCTGCTCCTGCCGCATGGGAACGGACGAGATGTCAGTCGTCGACGGGGAGGGGCGGGTGCATGGCGTGGACGGCCTGCGCGTCGTCGATGCCTCGATCATGCCCGATGTCGTCAGCGGCAATCTGAACGTTCCCACCATCATGATGGCCGAGAAGATTGCCGACGCCATCCGCGGGCGGCCACCCCTGCCGCCCGAGCAGGTCCCGGTGTGGGTCAATCCCAACTACACGACGAGCCAGCGCTAAACGGGGCGCATGCTGAACAAAGCCCTGGCAACGCGCCGTTAACTTTCTGGTCTTGGGAGCGAAGCTTGGCCAATCGGTTGCCCCCCGGGAACCCGCCCCTATGGCGGTGCGTTTTCGCAGGTCGCGACGCGTGCCGCACGAACGCTTAGCGTCCGAAATCCTTCGTGCTAATCTACATTCGAGTAATGCGTTCCCGAGGAGCTTGACGATGGCAACTGCGCGGTCCTTCTGGAAAGGGCACCTGCGCCTGGCGCTCGTTACCATTCCCATCCGGCTGGTTAGTGCGACCGCGTCGGAAGACAAGATTGCGCTGCATCAGGTCGACAAGAAATCGAAGCAGCGCATTCGTTATCAGAAGGTAGCTGGCGAAAGCGGCAAGGTCGTGCCGCAGTCGGACATCGTCCAAGGCTATGAGCTCGACAATGGCAACTACGTTCTCTTCGAACCGGACGAGCTGGACAAGCTGAAGCTCACGACGCGGCACACTGTCGAGCTGACGGAATTCGTGGAAGCCTGCTCCATCGATCCGCTCTACTTCGCGAACCCTTACTACGTCCTTCCCGACGGTGATGTCGCCGAGGAAGGCTATCGCATCATCCGCGATGCGCTGCGCGCAACGAAGAAGTACGGCGTCGGCCAGCTGACGATCCGCGGCCGCGAAAACCTCATCGCAATGAAGCCGAGCGGCGACGGGCTGATGATCGAAACGCTGCGCTACGCCAGCGAAGTCCGCGATGCCGACGAGATCTTTGAAGGCATCGGCAATGAGAAGCTGCGGCCCGAACTCGTGGATATGGCGAAGCAGCTCATCGAAGAGCGCACAACGAAATTCAATCCGGCAGACTTCAAAAACCACTACGCTGACGCGCTGCGCAGCCTCGTGAAGGAGAAGGTCGAAGGCGGCCTCTCGACCGAAGTCGCGGGTGGCGACGAGCCGCCGTCGGGTGGCACGGTGATCGACTTCATGGAAGCGCTGCGCCGTTCGACGCAGAAGTCACCGCCGTCGAAATCGGAAACCACCAAAACGAAGACAGCGGCCTCCCGTCAAAAGCGCGAACCTGTGAAGCGCGGCGCCGCGAAGCCGACAAAACGAAAATCGAAGGCGCGCGGATAAAACCGCGTTCGCACCGCGAGACTCGTGCTAGTCTTGCTGCATCGCGAGATTTTATAACGCGCGCTCGTATTTCAAAGCGCTTCGTCACTACCCGTTCGAGCAATGCTCTTGCACGTTTGTAGCCTGATTGCGTTTGGCAATTTCAGGAGAAACTTCATGCACCCAATTTTTGCTCTTTGGATGTGGATGATGATCATTCCACATTTTGCACAGCAGCTATTTCTGCCGTTTTGAACTCTATTCGCCTTCAGGCGCTGATGACTTTCGTGGTGGGGCGACGCACGTCTTTCGCGGGTTTGTCCTCGCGCAATCCCTTGAACGCGGCGTGCCGCAACAGGCCATCGGCTGTCCACGCGCGATATTCGATTTGCGCAACGAGCGTGGGCTCCACCCATGTCACATCGCGGCGCTGGAGATTTGTCAGGCCAGACGCAAGGGCTGGCGTGTCGATGCGCATCGGCTTCAAGGTGCGCATCAAGCTGCTGGCGGTCTTGTTCGTAAATCCAGTCCCGACGCGCCCGGCATAGACGAGCTGCTTTTTATCGTAATAGCCGACGACGAGTGCACCGACGGCATTCGGCGCTGCCTTGCCTTTGAGGTAGCCGAGGATGACGAACTCATCGACCTGCACGCATTTCGATTTCAGCCAGTCATCGTGACGGCCGGAGTGGTAGGGCCGGTCGACGCGCTTTGATATGATGCCTTCAAGCCCGAGGCGGCACGCTTCAGCCAGCATGCGCGCGCCATCCGTTGCGAGATGCGAGCTGTAGCGAATGGGGCCGTCCTTGGGCTTGCCGGCAAACATCGCTTCGAGAGCCGCCTTGCGATCGCCAAGCCGGGCTTCGACGAGGCTCATTCCGTCGAGATAGAGCAGATCGAAGCAATGGAGGACGAAGCGCTCCGCGTGCCCGCTTTTGAGCGCATCGGCCAGCGCCGAAAAGCTTGAATGACCTTCCGCATCGTCGACGACGAGTTCCCCGTCGATGATCGCCGTGCCCTTGTGAAAGGCCGAGAGAAACTGCGGAAGCTTGCCGAAGCGTTCGGTCCAGTCGAGACCATTACGCGTGAGAAGACGGACCACGCCCTTATTGATGTGCGCCTGAATACGGTAGCCGTCGAACTTGATTTCATGCACCCAATCGTCGCTCACGGGCGGCTTGGCAACAAGCGTCGCAAGACACGGTTCGATAAAGGGCGGCATGGGCGCCTTTTCGGCACCCGGAATTTTCAATGGCTTGGTGGCTGAGCGGCGCTTTTCGGCCATGGCTGCGCCCGCGGCATTCGATGCGCTCCGCGCCATGTGAGCTTTTGCCCGCACGCTCAAGAACCCAGCAGCTTCTTGATCGCGCTCTTCAGCGACCGCTCGGAGGCAGCGTATTCCTCCCAGGCCTTCGTCTTCTTCAGAAGGGCAGGGACCGTGTGCACCGTGAAGCGCTGGGGATCGAGCCCCTTTTTGACCTGGGACCACGTCAGCGGCATCGATACGGTGGCGTTGGGCCGTGCCCGCGGCGACAGCGGGGCAACGGCGGTCGCCATGCGGTCGTTTCGGAAGTAGTCCAGGAAGATCCGGCCCGTGCGCAGCTTCTTCGTCATCTTTATAAGATAGTCGTTCGGGCTGTCGGTGGCCATTTGCTGGCACACGGCTCCGGCGAATGACTTGCCCTCATCCCAGCCGATCGTTTCACCGCGCGATGTCTTGATAGGCGTGACAACGTGAAGGCCCTTACCGCCGGTCGTCTTGCAGAAGGCGACCAGGCCAAGCTTCTCAAGCCGTTCACGCAGCTCGTTTGCGGCCTTCACCACGCGGTCGAATTCGACGTCCGGCGCCGGATCGAGATCGAAAATGAGGCGGCCGACCGAATTGGGATCGCGCTCGGCGCAATTCCAGGGATGAAACTCGAGCGAGCCGATCTGCCCAAGCCCGATTAATGCCTCGACCGAGTTGGCCTCGATGTAGGGTTCGCGATCGCCCGAAACACGCACGACGTCGATCTCGGGCGACATACCCTTCATCGCGTGGCGCTGGAAGAACATCTCGCCGTTGATGCCGTCGGGCGCCCGAATGACGGAGCAGGGGCGGCCCGTGACATGCTTCACCATCCAGTCGCCGACGTCTTCGAGATAATGCGCAAGATCGATCTTCGTCACGGCCGCGCGCTCACCGGCGGGCCACATCACCTTATCGGGATGCGAGATGCGAATGCCCATCACGGAAGCCGATGAACCGTTCTGCGCAGCGGGTTTTGATTTCGCAGCCTTGGAAGCCTTGTGCACGAGCGTGCGTTTCATTGGCTTCGCTGGCGCGGCCGCTGGAGCAGGATCCGGGTCGTCCGCATAGCCTTCGGCTTTGTTGGATTGCCAGACGGCGTCGGGTTTTGCGGCTGCGCGGCGCCGCGTGATGAATGGCTCAGGCCCTTTGCCTTGACCCGCCGCAATCTGCGCCATCGTACGTTTGGAAGCGACCGAGCGATCCTTCTCGAGAATGGCGTCGCCATCGTCCGCATGGGCACCTTCGTCCCGATGTTTGATCAAAAGCCAATTGGTGCGCTTGCCCCCGGTTCGGTCATGCTTGAGCTTCACGAGCACCCAGCTGCCCTTGAGCTTGTCGCCCACGAGCATGAATTTCAGCTCGCCCTTACGGAGCTGCTCTTCCGGACTGAGGTTTCCGACCGGCTGCCAGAAGCCGCGGTCCCACAACATCACCGTGCCGCCGCCGTACTGACCTTTGGGAATGGTGCCTTCGAAATCCCCGTAATCGAGGGGATGATCTTCGACTTCGACTGCAAGACGTTTGTCCTTGGGATCGACGGAGGGCCCCTTGGTCACGGCCCACGATTTGAAAACGCCGTCGAGTTCGAGACGCAGATCGTAATGGAGGCGCGTCGCATCGTGTTTCTGTATGACGAACCGCAGATACTTCGCCGGGCGGATCTCCGCAGCTCCGCTGGGCTCGGCCGTCTTCGTAAAATCCCGCTTGGCGCGATACTCGGAGAGCTTCTTCTTCTGTGCCATGCGATGCGTTCCGTCCCCTAGTCAAAGCAAAGCCGCCGGGAGCGCGAAGCTCCCCAGCGGCCTGGGCACCTGATTAAAGGCGCCTGACGCACGCTGGTGCATGCGTCTCACATCAAAAACGGCTCTGGAAACAGTTTTGTTCCGCTTCAACGCTGGCCCACCCCCATCCCGTCGTATCGGCTTCGAGCAAGCGGCTTTTGAGATAACCGGGGTCGAGATCGTCGCTGTGGATCGAGGCCAGAACTTGCTTGGCGAGCCACTCCCGGCAATCGGACCCGTGAGGCCCGCACCTTACCCCGTCGGGAAGTGAGGCCCAGACCTCGTCTAAGACACTCTCAGCCAGCGCGAGATCTTCCGGCCCAAAAACATTGTGAGCAACATACATGGCGAGCAATTCCTGTTCCTGAAAAAAACAGTGTGCGCTTGTTCCGCCTCTTTGTTAATCCCCCAACTGCGGTGAGCGCGGCTCCGCCACGAAGTCACCTACTGATATAATAAACGCTTTATTGGCAGATTGAGTAAGAGCGGGGGACGTTTACCGATCCGCCGGGCCTAGCACTCGTCTGCTGCCGCTGCCAGCACGACAAGGCAACCCGTCACCGCACGCGCGCCGGGCGCACAAGCTGGTTTTTTTTGGATTGCTGCACCACACTCTCCGCACCTTTCTGTTTTAGAATGAGTGCTCCGCAAGCCTTCATTAGCGTTAGCCGGAACTGCAGCATTTAGCTGCCTGTTGTTTCTAATGGGTGCCATCTACGGTTCCCCGTGAGAGAGACCAAGGAGCGTCAAAAAATGAAAACAAGGATTATTACGACGCTGGGAGCGATCGTGCTTCTGGCGACGGGAGGCGCTATCGCCGAAGCAAGACAAGGCGGTGGCGGTCATGGAGGCGGCGGCGCGCATTTCGGGGGTGGCGGTGGTCACGGCGGTGGCGGTGCCCGCTTCGGCGGCGGTGGCGGCGGTCCACGCTTTGGAGGCGGCGGTGGTGGCCCTCGCTTTGGTGGCGGTGGTGGCCGGCACTTCCAAGGCGGTAATTTTGGTTCACGCGGGCCCCGCGGAGGCTTCAACGGCGGCGTCCGCCACGCGGGACGCGGACACGGCCATGGGCATCATCACCATCGCGGTGGACGCCGCTGGGGAGGATACCCCTACTACTACTCCGGCTATTACTACGGCGGTTCGTACGGCTACGACTGCGATTGGCTCTACAGCCGGGCGATTGCTACCGGCAGCCGGTACTGGTGGCGCCGCTATGAGGACTGCGCATTCTGAGGCCTGAAATGAAAATGGCGAAGGTTCTTGGAACCTTCGCCTTTTTCAAATGGTCGTCGCTAGTTGTCTCAGGGGCTAGAGGTTCCCGTGCCCGGGGGCGAGGTCGGGACTCGGGCGCCTGGGTTGGAGCCCGCGGCCGGATCGTTGGGCGTGGAGGTGGAGGGGCCGGGCTGAACGTTCTCGTTCGTGGTCGGATCTGCCGGGATGCCGGCCGGGCTCGAAACACCCGCGTCACCCGCGCTGCTGCCGGTCGACGGAGACGGCGCCAAGGTCTGGGGCCGTGAACCCGGCGTCATCGGCTCGCCGCTGTTCGGGCTCTGGGCCATCGCGCCTGCCGCGCTGGCGGCGAGCAGGCCGAAACTTACAACTGCGCTTGTAAGAACTTTCATCCATATCTCCTTTTCTTGTGGACGTTCCCCATCGCAAACGGCCGCTCGTCGCCGTTGGTTCCGTGCGCTGAGCGGCCGCGCTGCACGCGCGATGGGGTGCATCGACGATCAAAAAAGGAGCTGAACGGACCAATTCGCGGCTTCGCGCAGTCCGTGCCCGTACTACGCGCTCAAACGAGTGACGCGCGCGAAGATTTCTTGCTGCAAGTGTGCTTCGCGCCGCAACTTGGCGATAAGATCGCGGGCCATCGGCAGAGGATTTGCCGCCACTGATGGCAGCCGGGCCGCTTTCTCGCGAAGCATTGGCGCGTGCTGCCGGTAGACCGCTGCGCTGCGATGCGCAACCGCCTTCAACAACAGGATCAACGCTGATGCTGTCGGCTGCGGCTCTGGCTCAGAACCGCTCACGTAATGCAGGATCTCAGCCCGCACGCGATGTTGCCAGTCTTTGAAGTCAGGAACTCGGGATTGCAGGGAACGAATTTGGCGTTGGCAGAATTGCTCGATCAAAGCCATGACTGCGATTTGGTCTCCCCGTGAAAGTCTGCAGATTCCCCGCTGCTAACGGCCTTTCGGCCCGTCTGGTTCCATTTAGTGTTGCATTTTATCACTTCCTGAATCGCGTGATCATCGAGCTAGTCTCTCTTCTCAATGTGTCGTCAACGCGGCGCACAAAATTCGGATGGAAGCTATCGTGGAGAGGCCTTTCGCCGCCGCGAGGAGCGCATCGCCGAGGTCCCGTGGCTCAATGGATAGAGCGTCGGAATTCGACTCCGAAGGTTGCAGGTTCGAGCCTGCCGGGATCGCCAACTCGCTCCCAGCCGAAGCTGGAACAAAGTCATGGGCTGTCGCGATTCCAACTTTGATCCGACACCAACGTTTAACTTTGGACCGCATTTCCGAAACGAACTCTAGCGGGAAGTCGAGACTGCATTAGGCTGCGGTCGAGGGAGTGTGGAAAGAGAGTAGAGTGTAGTCTCGATGAACCTGTCTCTCCGTTCCGGCATCCGCTCCGTATACGCAGCGATTGTCATTGGCGTCGGACTCGTGGGCGCGGCGGCCGTGCCGTCCTTTCCGCGCGCTCAGGATGCGCCGCCGTCTAACCCTGATCCATCGTCCCCGCCGCAGGCCCAGATGCCGGATGCCCAGACGGCGCCGGATGGCCAGGCACCGGACGGCCAGAATCCAGACGGAACGCCAAGCGTGGCGCCGAGCGGCACCTCGTCCGAGGCGGCTCCCGCTGTTCCTGCTCCCGAGGCGGCTGCCGAGACACCGCCGCCGGAGTTGACGGGAACGCCGGCGGCCATCTGCGCCAAGCTCGCAGCCAAGGATACGCCCGGCATCGAGGAGCGGGATCGCGAAGCCATTTCGAAGTTCTACCAAGGCCGCGCATGCCGTCCGCTTTGGGTCGACGAGCAGGGCCCCACCCGCGCAGCATCACTCGCCATCAAGGAAATTGCCCAAGCCGCGGATTGGGGCCTCGACGCTTCGGGCTTTGACCTCAAGGCGGCAAAGCAGCCGATAACATCGGGCAGCTGGACGCCCGAAGAGACGGCTGCCGCCGATCTCGAAATCACTGCCGCAGTCCTCCGCTACGCCTACCAGGCCGAGGGGGGCCGGATTCCGGATCCGGATAAACGTCTATCCGCCTACCTCGACCGCACCCCCGCCATCACAGACCCGGTCACTGTTCTGACGCGCGTGTCGGGTGCGCCAGACGCCGGAGACGCGCTGCGCGCCTTTCAGCCCACGCATGATCAGTTCCTGAAGCTGAAGGCCCTGCTCGCGCGCATGCGCGCTGGGCCGCCTCCAGAGCTGAAGCGCTTTGAGATCCCGCGGCGCGGCGAGCTTCTTCTCGTCGGTGTGCGTAACCCCGACGTTGCGATCTTGAAGCAGCGGTTCGGCATTGCCTCAGCTCCGGGATCCGAACAGCTTTTCGATGATGCGCTCGCCGGGGCCATCAAGAAATTCCAGGAGTCGAAATCGCTCCGGCCCGACGGTATCGTCGGCTCTTCGACCCGCGCAAAGCTTTCGGGTGAAGATCTCAAGGCGTCGCCAGAAAAAATTTCAGCTGTCCTCGCCAATATGGAGGAGTGGCGTTGGATGCCGCGTTCGCTCGGAGATCCTCACGTCTTCGTCAATGTCCCATCGTTTTCCATCGTGCTGATGGAAAACAATAAGCCCGTGTTCAACGAACGCGTCATCGTCGGAAAGGCAAGCACGCAGACGCCGATCTTCTCCAAGGAGATGACGAAGATCGTTCTACGCCCGCGGTGGAACCTGCCCGACTCCATTAAGGCGACGACGCTTCGCGCGGGCCGCTCTCTCGAGGGCCAGGGCTACGTGGTCATGCGCAACGGCCGCATCATCAACAGCAGCCGCATCAATTGGGGAAGAGCCAAGCTCAGCGAATATACGGTTTATCAGCCAGCCGGGGACGACAATGCGCTCGGCTCCGTCAAAATGCTTTTTCCGAATAAACATTCGGTCTACCTCCACGACACCCCGTCGCGATCACTTTTCAATAGTTCGGTTCGACTGTTCAGCCACGGCTGTATGCGAGTGCGAAATCCGCAGACGCTTGCGCAATTGGTTTTCAATATCGATCAGAAAAATCAGACGCCGAACGTTGCCCACCTCGTCAACAAAGGCCCGAGGGACAATCAGATTAGCTTAAATAAGCCGATTCCCGTCCACGTCGGATACTTTACTGTGTGGATTGGCGACGATGGCTCGCCGCAGTTCTTCGATGACCATTATGGTCATCAGAAGCGCATCACGCTGGCGCTTGCGGGGAAGTGGAAAGATATCGATTACACGCGCGAGCGCATTACTCCCGAGACGGCCGATATCGCGCCCACGAGAAAATACCGCGTGAGCAGCCGCAGAGGTCGAGATGACGGCGACGACGACGATGATGCCGGCCGCGGCTCTCGCGGTTATGCGGCGAGGCGTGGGGAGGAGGGGCGGTCGCGCGGAGGCATGGGCCTGTCGCGATCCGGCCGCTCCTATTCGGGCGGCAGCACGGTCGGCGATATGGTCCGCCGCTCGCTGGGCTTCTGATTGTGCGCGCAGCGAACGCAAAACTCAGCTCGCCGCTTTGAGGCGCGCGAAACCCTGCGTGAGATCCTCGATCAGATCCTCGACGGCCTCGAGACCAATGTGGAAGCGAAGCGCCGGTCCCGGCCCCTGCCAGCGGGTCGCGGTCCGGTAGGACGTCGGATCGAACGGAATGACGAGGCTTTCATACCCGCCCCAAGAGTAGCCCATGCCGAAGAGCTTCAGCCCGTCGAGAAACGCTGCGAGCGCTTTCTCCGGCACTGGCTTCAACACGGCTCCGAAGAGCCCGCACGCGCCGTTGAAATCCCGCTTCCAGAGCGCATGACCCGGATCGCTGGATAGAGCCGGATGCATGACACGGTCGACCTCCGGGCGGCTCGCGAGCCACTCCGCAACCGCAATGCCTGAGCGCTGATGCCGTTCGAGACGAACCGCAAGGGTCCTGAGGCCACGCAGCGCGAGATAGGTCTCTTCCGAGCCCGGGCACGTGCCGAGCGTCTCCTTCGCGAGGTCGAGATACTTCGCCGCGCGCGCGTTGCCGGTGACGGCGCCCATCATCGCGTCGGCATGTCCTACGATATATTTGGTCGCGGCCTCGATCGAAACGTCCGCGCCAAGCGACAGCGGCTTGCAGTAAAGCGGGGTCGCCCAAGTGTTGTCGGCGAGAACCCAGATGTTCTTTGCGCGCGCAGCCGCAGCGATCGCGGGAATATCCGGCATCTCGAACGTCTGCGATCCTGGGCCCTCGACGAGCACCAGCTTCGTGTTCGGCCGGAAGAGTTCGGCGATGCCGGCGCCGATGAGCGGATCGTAATAGGTCGTCTCGACGCCGAGCTTGCGCAGCATCTTGTCCGCGAACATGCGGCCCGGCTGATAGACGTTGTCGGGGATGAGAATGTGATCGCCGCTTTCGGCAAACGCCAGAATTGCGGTTGAGATCGCCGCGAGGCCCGAGGATGTCAGCACTGTCTGCGCGCCGCCTTCGAGGTGCGCGATGGCCTCTTCGAGAGCCTGCGTCGTCGGTGTCGCGCGGCGGCCGTACGTGAAGGGCTGCTTGCGCTTGTTGATCGCATCGAGCGTGGGATAGAGAACCGTCGACCCGCGATAGACCGGCGTGTTGACGAATCCATGCTGCTCGAACGGCCTGCGCCCAAGGTGCACAACCTCGGTTTCCGGCTGCTCGCTGCGCTCGGAACTCTCGTCTTTTTTCGCCATTATCAACATCTCCGGGGGCGGGTCGCGTCCTGGTGGCGCAAGTTTGCTTCACGGTCAAGGTCTTGACCATTCCGCGCTGGCGCGGGATGTCTGGCAGACGCGCGAGTTCGGGGCGCCCGCGCCGGAGGCCTTGCTTTCGTCTGCCCAGGGAAATGAAGTGACTTCATTGAAGCATTGGCCGGAAATGTGCAGATGAGCAGCGTGTGGAAGTTTTGCGCGGCAGCGCTTTTGCTTCTCGCCTCAAATATAGCAACGTCTTGGGACGCATCGAGCGGCGCCTCGAGCACCCTCGATACCGTTCGCGCGCGCGGCAAGGTCATATGCGGCGTTGCCGACAATGAACCGGGCTTCAGCGACGTCAATTCGCGTGGCACATGGAGCGGACTGGACGTCGAGTTCTGTTCGGCGCTGGCAGCGGCGGTGCTCGGAAACCGGGACGCCGTCAAATATCTGAGCCTAAACCGCGGAGATCGCTTCAAGGCCCTCCAGGATGGCGAGGTCGACGTGTTGCTCGGCGCGACGGCCTGGACGCTCACGCGCGACACTGAGCTTGGCGCGCATTTTGCTGGCGTTCTCTATTATGATGGGCAGGGCTTCATCATCCCTCGCAATCATTCGATCGCAAGCGTGCTGGAGCTTTCCGGCGCCTCGATCTGCGTGCTGTCGGGTTCGAGCGATGAAGCGGCAATCTCCGACTTCTTCGGGGCGCGCAAAATGCGCTACCAGCTCGTCACCTCCGATCGCTGGGACGACCTCGTCAAGACGTACGCTAATGGCGGATGCACGGTCCTGACGGGGGACATGTCGTTGCTCGCTTATGAAAAAGGCCGGCTGCCGAACGCAGCGGAGCAGATGCTCCTGCCGGAAATGATAACCAAGGAGCCATACGGCCCTGCGGTGCGCATGGGCGACGAAAACTGGTTTGCCGTTGTCCGCTGGACGATGATGGCCCTGATCGCGGCCGAAGAGATGAACATCTCCAGCGCTAACGTCGAAGCCTCCAAGGGCTCGCCCACACACGAGTCGCGCCGCTTTCTGGGCCTCGATGCTGATTTGGGAGCGCGGCTCGGCCTCTCCCGCGACTGGGCCTATCAAATCGTGAAGCAGACCGGCAATTACGGCGAGATCTTCGAGCGCACGCTTGGCCAGAACTCGCCGCTGAAGCTCGAGCGCGGCCCCAACAATATCTGGAGCAAGGGCGGCCTGATGTACGCGCCGCCATTCCGCTGATACGGTTCGAGGTGCCAAGACTGCGGCGCGGCTCGTGAGCGGCAAAGGTTAGTCATGGGCGATAGGGCAACGATAGAAACACTCTTGAGCGCCGCCGTTTTCCTGATCCCGGTCGCGGTTCTTCTCACATTGTTCGCACTCTTTTTGCGGCGGAAGCCGAAGCTTCCGCGCGAGACCTCGAGCAAGCAGCAGCCGGCGCCGCCATCGCCAACGCCGTCACCCGCGCCATCGCCGCTGGCCGCGGGGCTGGACGTCGCGCCGCCGCAACCCGAGCCGCCCATCGAAGATGTAGAAACGCTGAACAGGAAAATCGAATTGGCGCTGGGTCGTGGCGACAAGACCGCGCTTTCGGGCCTCTATTACGATCTGGCAGCAAGTCATGAGCGCATGGGCAACACGGATGCGCGCATGGCGGCGCTGCGCTCAGCTGCCGGATACGGCGCGCTGCACGGCCCTGAAACGGCCCACGCAGCAGCCCGCGTCGCGCTCGCAGAAGCCGCGCAACGCGCCGGCGATCTGACGTCCGCCTGCGAACAGTGGCAAATGGCGCGAACGGCATATCTCAAAGCCGGAGACACTGACCGGCACGACAGCATTGAAAAGCGAATGCGCGACAACGGCTGCCCGACAGATTGGGTGCTGACCGACTTCTGAAGAGACAGCGATCAGTTCTGATCGGGCTCGGTCGGCATGATCGTGGTCGCGCCGGGGGCGGAACGTTCGCTACGTTCGTCGCGCGCGGCCGCCATCATCACCTCGACGCTGACGTGGTCCCCGTCCTTGATCTGGAAGTCTTTCTGGAAAATGTGCCCGCCCGACGATGCCCTCACGACATAGTTGCCCGGCGCGAGCACGTGCGTGGGCAGCGCGCCGACGCTTTCCTTGACCATCTCGCCTTCGTCCGTCTGGATCGTCCAGCGCGTGTCAGGCATCGCTTCGCCGCCCGATCGCGTGACAAGCTTGAACGTCGCCTTGCCGCCGGTGTGCGTAACGGTCGTCTCCGTTAGCTTGCCGGCCTCAACCGTTACGTCCGTTTCGATCTTCGCGTTGGCGTCACCGTATTGCGAGACGATCCTATAGATGCCGGAGTTCAGCCGGATGATCAGGTTCGGCTTGGCAGCCGTAATCACGGCCGTCCTGTTCTCGAACTGATCGCGATCGTCCGCGTAAATCGAATAAGTCACGAATCCGGGCGGCGCCGGCTTGCCGTTGATGAGCGCCGAAAGCCGCAGACCTCCGGCGTTGAGAACGAACGCTTCGAACGGCGGGCCGTCCTCCGCCTTGACCGTGATCTTGCGCGTGAGGTTGGCTCGCCCGAATGCGGCGTTGACGGTGTATTCGCCGGGCTGCAGCTTGAGGAACGGGCTCGCCTCGTGCGACTCCATCAAGAGCCTCGATTTCCGGGCCTGCCCGCTCGTCTGGAACACGCGCCACACAAGGCCCTGGTCGATCTGCTGACCATCGCCCGTGAGCAGCGCGACGACCTTGACGCCCGTCCCCTTGTTCTTGCCCCGCTCAACGACCGTGGTGTTCTTGCGCTTCTCGATCGTCGGTCCCCAGGGCCCCGCCGGTGGGCCATCGGGTACGGCATTGCGGTCCTGCGCAAGCGCAACCGTCGCTGCAAAGGCTGAGAGCAGCAGCACGGCGAGCGCTGAAGCGCGCAAACGAGCGAAGGCGCGTGCACGCCGCTCCAAAACGCGAAGCCGATGTCTCACTGCCGTGTCGATCATCCCGGTCCAATCTCGATTTTCTGGCTTTCGCCGGCGCGGACTTCGAAGGACGTCTGCTGGTGACGGCCCCGCGCTTCGCAGCGTACCGTGTAGCGGCCGGGTGCCAGCAGTGCCGTCGCCCGCATGCCAGTCGCCCGCCACCGCGGCATGCCGCTATCGTCTGAAACTTCCCAGAACAAATCGCCCGCGACAGCGGACCCATCGGAAGGTGGTGCGAAGTTCACTTCGCCCGCCGCAATATCGATGACGGCGTTGGCCGGCTTCCCGGCAACGACGTCGAACTCCTTCGTAGCCGATATATGTGAGACGGCGAGGGAAGCCGTGACGCGGTAGCGTCCAGGGGACAGGTCCAGAGAAAGTTCCGGCCCCATGGCACGAACGATTCCGGTCCGGTCGTCGTCGATGCGCTCGACGCGGTAGAAGATGTTCTGCCCCGCCTTCGCCGGTGCGCCCGCCACGAGCGCCGACACCTTGAGCGGCACGAGAACGAGAGTGAGCTTTTCCGAGACCGTTTGTCCTGCGCCAACCGCGATGCGCTTTCGAACGTCGCCGCTGCGCGAGCGGGCGCTGACGTAATACGTGCCCTCCGGCAGCGTGAAGCTCGCCTGCGGACTGCGCGATCGCGCGACCTCGCGGCGGCCGTCCGGACTTTCCGGATCGTCGGCCGACACCGCAAACAGCACGTCCTGGACTTCACCACCATCCGCCGCCACCGCTGAAAGATCGACACGGCCGGTTCCGAGGTAGATGTCGAGTGGCTTGTCGTCTCCGGCGGCGAGCTGCAGGGTCTGCGAAGTTCGCGCTGCTCCGTCGGCGGCGGTCAGCGTGTAGGTCTCGGGCGGGAGGTAAAGATCGACCGCGCCGTTGCTCGCGATCGTCACCGGCTTGTCGCCGCGTGAAACGGTCAAGACAGCCGTTTCAGACCGGGCGCCGCCCTTGCTGGCGCTCACCCTGGCGCGAAGATGCGCGGCGTTGAAAGCCAAAATGATGCTCGGCTTATCGCCGTCCTTGATCGTGATCTCCTCGCGCGCCGTCAGCGCTCCGAGTTCGGCCGTGACCTCATAGCTGCCGGCGGGAAGTTTGGCGGTGATGTCGTGCCCTTCGGCTTTCGCCAGCGGAGCCGCATCGCCGACTTTGGAAATGCGCCACTTGATGAGCGGTCCCGTGAGGAGCGGGCCCGTCTCGGCGAGCGACGCCGATGCCCTGAGCGTAGCTCCCTCCGGCGGCGGCGGCGCAACGGGTTTGCCGTCGGGTCCAATGCCACCGGCGACAGAAGCACCGGGAGACAAGATCGCAAGCTCCGTTGCTTCGTTGATTGCGGCCGCTAGCCCCTCGGGATTGACGACATCATAGAAACGCCCGCCCGTCGATTGCGCGATGCACGCCATCCGCGGCCGCTCCTTGGCGGAAACCCCAATGCCGATCACCTGCACGGCAACGCCAGGAAAGCTCTTTGCGAGATTGCCGGCGACGGCGCAGGTGTCCTGCTGGCAATTGTCGGCGCCATCGCCAATGAATACGACCTGTGCCGGACGCGATTGGCCGATCGCGCCCATCGCGACCTTGAGCGCGGCAGTGAGGGGGCCGGGACCACGGGGATTGAGCTTGGCAATGGGATCGAGAACGGCTTGCCGCGGACTGTCGGGAGGGGCGATCAATTCCACATCGTTGCAGTCGCCGCGGCGGCGATGGCCGAAGGAGACGAGGCCGAGCCGCGTCGAATTCGGTTGAGACAGAAGAGCGCCAAGTCTCTCGCGCACGATGTCGATTTTGGCTCGGTTATCGGGCGGAAGGCGCGCCCACATCGAACCCGATCCGTCGAGCACGATCATGGCCGTTGGCGCATCCCCGCTGAGGGCGGGCTGCACGCCGCCCATCAGAAAAACCGCTACGATCACGGCCGCGACATAATTCATAAAATGCCCGCGCATCTTATCTCCACGCCCGTTTTCCGCTCGATTTACGAATCTGCCACGAACGGCCCGCTTGTAACAGGCGGCACCGTCGTATAGCGAGACGTCACGAATAGTACGGAACATGACATGAATACCGAGATTTTTGAATTTCTTGCGGCGAGACGCTCGGTGAAGCCGGACCGGCTCGCAGAGCCCGGACCGAACGCGGACGAGCTGAACCGCATCCTCACGACGGGTTCGCGCGTTCCTGACCACAAAAAGCTTTCCCCTTGGCGCTTCATCGTTTTCGAGGGTGACGCCCGTAAGGCGGCCGGCGAAATCTTTGTGGAAGCCTGCAAGAAGGAAGACCGCCAGGAGCCCTCGCCGATTAGGCTCGAGACTGAGCGTAACCGCTTCTTGCGCTCGCCGACCGTGGTCGCCGTCGTGTCGTCTGTGAAGGCCCGGCCGGGCGCCCCGGAGTGGGAGCAGGTGCTCTCCGTTGGCGCGCTCTGCTTCAACATGTGCCTCGCGGCCAATGCGCTGGGCTTCGGCACGTCGTGGCTCAGCGAATGGATCGCCTATAGCCCGACCGTGCGCGAAGGGCTGGGGCTCGCCGAGCACGAGAAGATCGCGGGCTTCATCTACATCGGCACGCCGATGGAAAAGCCCGAAGAACGCGAACGCCCCAACATCGACGCGCTCGTTACCCGCTGGCCGGCCTGATCGCGAACCACTCCTGCGGCGTTAACGCTTTGTTAACCATGCGCAGGCAGGCTGTGGCAATGCGTGTTGCACAATGCGATTCGCGGCCGGGCGGTATCAGCATCGCCAGGTCCGGTCCGTAGCGCAGCACAAGACCAAATCATGGCCCTCCGCGCGTGCTCCTGAGCACCTGCAGGAGGGCCAGTCGGTTTTTAATACCTGAACTGCTCGGCGAGGACGCGCTCCTCCAGCCCATGTTCGCGATCGAACATCATGAAGAGTTCGATGGCGCGCGCCTGCTCGATCTCGACCTTCACCACATGCCGGGTCTCGAAGTGATCGGCAACAGCGCTGACCGGCCGCTTCTCTTCTTCCAGAACCGTGATCGTAATATGCACCCGGTTGGGAACGAGGGCGCCGCGCCAGCGCCTTGGCCGAAAGGGGCTGATGGGTGTCACGGCCAGAAGCTGCGATTTGATCGGCAGGATAGGGCCGTGCGCCGACAGGTTATAGGCCGTCGAGCCGGCAGGGGTCGAAACGAGCACGCCATCGCAGATCAGCTCTTCGAGCCGCACTTTGCCGTCGATGGCGATCTGCAACTTGGCGGCTTGGTAGCGCTGGCGGAAGAGAGAGATCTCGTTGATCGCTAAGCTCTTGTGCGCCTTCCCGGCCGCGTCCGTCGCGATCATCGACAGCGGATGGATGCGGCTGATCTCGGCGGCGGCGAGCCGCTCCATCAGGTCCTCTTCCCGGTAGTCGTTCATGAGGAAACCGACCGAGCCTCGGTTCATGCCGTAGATCGGAATCTTGTCGTTGATGAATCGGTGTAGCGTCTGCAACATGAAGCCGTCGCCGCCGAGCGCGACGATGGCATCGGCTTCGTGCGGTTCGGTTTCTCCGTAGCGCTTGATCAAGGAGGCTTGCGCTTCGATCGCTTCGGGAACCTCGCTCGCGACGAAAGCGATGCGTTCGAATTTTTGCTTTTCTTTTGGCATTCAGGCCCTTCGATTCATGAGGGGTCGCAGCAAGCAAGACAGGGAAGCTCGCTCAAGTGTCGATAAACGACAACCCCCCAACGCGGGATAGCGGAGAGCGCGTCACTGCGCCAGCCACCGATGTGGTGATGATTTACGCGACATGCCCCGACCGGCAGACGGCGTTGGCACTGGGGCGCGGCATGGTCGAGGAGGGCATAGCCGGCTGCATCAACGTGCTGCCCTCGATGACGTCCGTCTATGTTTGGGAAGGCGAGACGGAGACCGCCGAAGAAGCCGTTCTGATCGCCAAGCTCGCGCGCGAGGGCGCCGATCGCGCCACGGCTTACATCATCGCCAACCATCCCTACGAGACGCCCGCGGTTCTGGTGCTTCCGGTGGAAGGCGGAAGTGCCGAATATCTGCGCTGGGTCAGGGATGGCACGCGGCGGGCATGAGCCGGTCAATAGATGCCGCCGAGCGAAAGCATGAGGTTATATCGCGCTGTGCCGCGCCGGGGTTCGCCGCGCCGGCCGGAACGGGCGGCATACTTCCGTCTTGGCCGCTCGCCCGAATAACCGCGCCGCGGGGTGCGCTTCGCGGCGCTGCCATAGGGCTCCGCGAGCGGAAGCGGCACGGCGTTGGCTCCCGTGGAGAGATCATCCCAACCGCTGTCTTGGCCAAGCCCCGCAACCGTTGAAGACGGGGCGGCATCCGCAGCACGGTTCCCATCAGGAACGATCACAAGGGGCTTCCATTGGGAGGATGCGTTGGGGGGCGCTTCAGCAGGTAGCTCGGCAATCGGCGCGCCGACCGACATGCGCCCGGGAAGCGGCACAGGCGAAGCCTCGGCGCGCGTGGCGGGCGGAGCAGCCGCGACAACCTTCTCATCCTGCAGCCATGGCAGCTTCTCAGGTTCGGCCGTCACAGCGGACTGGACGGTGCCGGCGTCATGCGCAGCAGCCAATCGGCGCTCCTCAAGCCGCCTCATCTTCTTCTGCGTCTGAGCAACGACGGCGCGCGGCACGCAGCGGCCGTTCTCAGCGATCTGGCCGGCTGGGCATTCCGCCGAGCAGGCGACGTCCCGGTGACTCTGCACGAGTGCGAGCAGCACGTAGTCGGGATGGTCGAATGGCAGTGTGGCGTTCGCGCGATCCATGAAGGCGGCCATCGCCCGCCGGCTCGCCGCGTTCCACGTGCCGGTTATTTCGCCGCCGTAGCAGCCCACCCGCCTCAGCTCACGCTGCAGATCGCTGGCCAACTCGGCACGGGTT
>Ga0180218_1000447_pt1 | contig 39339 bp, 34 predicted proteins | sample eDN3rd37CKraftBY_FD_151334 | JGI IMG/M metagenome (GOLD analysis project Ga0180218, IMG submission 151334) | Enriched backyard soil microbial communities from Emeryville, California, USA - eDNA 3rd pass 37_C Kraft BY (version 2) (version 2) | ecosystem: Environmental > Terrestrial > Soil >... | reverse complement strand
TCATCCATCCGGATCTGCCGGTCATCGACAACACCGCGTTCCTGCTCGGCGACGACGAGAACCCGTCCCGGCTGCTGCATCCCGGTGACTCGCTGTACATCCCGCACGAGCGCGTCGACGTCCTCGCCCTCCCGTCCGCGGCGCCGTGGCTGAAGATCTGGGAGGCGGTGGACTACCTGCGCGCGGTGAATCCGCGGGTCGCCGTCCCGATCCACCAGGCCATCATCGCCGAGCAGGCCAACGGCATCTTCTACGGTCGATACAGCGAAATGGCGCCGGAGGGAACGGAATTCCGCGTCCTTCCCCAGGAATCCGACATCGAAATCTAGGACACCGCGACGGTGGTGCGCCGGTAGGTGCCGTTTCCCGCCGCGTCCGCGAGGACCTTCCCCACCTCGCGGCGGGAAACGTGCCACCTCGAGATCGCGCCGTCGACCGCGGCCGTGGCGGTGCCGTCGGCGGGTTCGTCGGTGAGGTTCACCGGCTGCACGACGGTCCAGTCGAGACCGCTGTCCCGCACGAGGCCGTCCTGAACCTCGGTGTCGGCGATCTGGGGTCCGAGCAGGAGCTTGAACATCAGGCTGTAGCGGAGCGGCAGCCTGCCCTGCGTCTCCCCCACGCCGTACGACGTCTGCACCACGAGCCGGGGCACACCGTGGCGGCGCATCGCGTCGATCACGTTGCGCGTTCCCCGCGAGCGCACGTCGAGAGGGGTGTGGGCCGGTCCGCGTGCCCGGACTCGCAGCGGGTTCTCGCTGATACCGAGCGTGACGACGACCGCGTCGTGGCCCTGCACGGCAGCGTCGACGTCCTCGGGTCGCGTCGCATCACCGCGTCGGACGGATTCGCGCGGGCGTTCAAGCGGGTCACGGGCGTCTCACCCGGATCGATGCGACGCCCGGCTGCTGCGGAAACCTAGCGGGCCGCGGCTCGACCCGCGGCGCGCCCGGAGAAGATGCAGCCGCCGAGGAACGTACCTTCCAGCGAGCGGTAGCCGTGCACGCCACCGCCGCCGAACCCGGCGACCTCCCCGGCGGCGAACAGGCCGTCGAACACGCTGCCGTCGGATCGCAGGACCCGCGACGACAGGTCGGTTTCGAGACCGCCGAGGGTCTTGCGGGTGAGCAGATGCAGCTTCACCGCGATGAGCGGTCCGGCCTTCGGGTCGAGAATGCGGTGCGGCGCCGCGATCCGCGCGATCTTGTCGGGCAGGTAGGCGCGTGCCGCGCGCATCGCCGCGACCTGCAGGTCCTTGGTGTACTTGTTGGCGATCTCGCGGTCGCGAGCCTCGACCACCGACCGCACCGTCGCGTAGTCGAGCGGGGCTTCGGGTGCCAGTTCGTTCATGCCGGCGACGAGGTCTGCGAGGTTGTCTCGCACCACGAAGTCGACGCCGCGCTGCTTGAACGCTTCGACCGGTCCGGGCGCGCCGGATCGGACGCGCTGCAGCAGCAGTTTGATGTTGCGACCGGTCAGGTCCGGGTTCTGTTCGGATCCGGACAGGCCGAATTCCTTCTCGATGATCTTCTGGTCGAGCACGAACCAGGTGTGGTCGTGGCCGGTGGTGACGATGTGCTCGAGGGTGCCGAGCGTGTCGAATCCGGGGAACAGCGGCACCGGCAGGCGCTTGCCGGTGGCGTCGAGCCACAGCGACGACGGGCCGGGCAGGATGCGGATGCCGTGGTTCGGCCACACCGGGTCGTAGTTGGTGATGCCTTCGGTGTAGTGCCACATGCGATCTCGGTTGACGATGTTCCCGCCGGCCTTCTCGGTGATCTCGAGCATGCGGCCGTCGACGTGGGCGGGCACGCCGCTGAGCATGTGCTTCGGCGGGATACCGAGCCGCGTCGGCCAGTTCTTCTTGACCAGGTCGTAGTTGCCGCCGATGCCGCCGGACGTGACGATCACGGCGCCCGCGCCGAACTCGAAGTCGCCGACGGCGGTGCGGGACGACTTCACACCGCGCGCCGCGTCGGTCGGTTCGAGGACGGTGCCGCGCACGCCGGTGACCGCACCGTCGGTGACGACCAGTTCGTCGACCTGATGGCGGTACTTCACAGTGACGAGGCCGCGGTCGGCGGCGGCGAGCACCTTGCGGGCGAAGATCTCGACGAGCCCGGGGCCGGTCCCCCACGTGATGTGGAATCGGGGCACCGAGTTGCCGTGGCCGCCGGCGTCGTAGCCGCCGCGTTCGGCCCAGTTGACCATCGGGAAGATCTTCAACCCGCGCTGCGCGAGCCACGCGTGCTTCTCCCCCGCGGCGAACTCGACGTACGCCTGCGCCCAGCGGCGCGGCCAGCGGTCCTCGACCTCGCGGTCGAAGCCGGCTGTGCCCATCCAGTCCTGCAGCGCGAGGTCGTAGGAGTCCTTGATACCCATGCGACGTTGTTCGGGACTGTCGACGAAGAAGAGCCCACCGAACGACCAGAAGGCTTGTCCACCAAGGTTGTTCGCGTTCTCCTGATCCACCAGGATCACCTTGCGCCCGGCGTCGATCAGCTCCCCGGTCGCCACCAGCCCGGCGAGACCCGCCCCCACCACGATCACGTCTGCGTCCATGTCCGCAGACACTACCGGCCGGTCCCGGTACGACGGGAGAGGTCGAACGGCATCACGCGACGTGGCCGAGAGCCCGCGGCTGCCAGCGGTACACGGTCGGCTGCGCGTCGTGGTGCAGCGCGATGTCGACGGCGTCGACGATGGCCTGCCGCGGTCCGGGTTTGCTCAGTTGCGGCCCGGAGATCGCCAGGCGCAGCAGTCCGCCGCGCCGCGCGACCCGCGCGGCGCCGATGACCATGGCGCGGCACCACCACGGTTCGGCGCGCGCCCCGTCGCCGATCCCGAACACGCGCGCCTGCTCCACGGTGCCCCGGTCGAGGTCGTGCACGCCGGTGGCGTCGGCCAGGAGGCGGAACCCGGTCTGCGGCAGTGCGGCGACCGCCCCGGCCGAGGCGACCCAGCGGGGCGGGGCGAACAGCCGGGTGCGCAGTCCCGTTGCCTCGAGCACGCGATCGGCGGCGAGCAGCCGCAGCCGCGCCTCGTGCTCGCGCAGCGCCGAGAATTCGGCGCGGCGGCGTTTCGTCGCGGCCTGGTCGTAGCCGTGCAGCACGATCGCGTCGCCGTCTTCCCGGCGTTCGAGGAGCCATTCCTGGGTCGCCGGGTCGCGCACCAGCCGGTAGTGGTCCTTCAGCCGCGGCGCCACGAGCAGCGACAGCGGCACTCCGCGCGCATCCATCTCGCGGGCGAACCTGTCGACCGCTTCGCGGGTGACATCCCGGATTCCCGACACCGACACGATCAGTTCCGTGCTCACGACCATCACGATGCCCGGCGCGGATGAACGGAGATCGTCCTCCGGTTGAAACCTGCGCGACGAGAGCAGCGCGGTGGGCACACTGGGATCGGATCCGTTGCCGACCGGAGCGAGGTGTCATGTCCGATCAGAGCGAACCGCACGTGGATTGGGACCCGCGTTCCCCACAGGTGCAGGCGGATCAGATCACCGCGTACGACGAGATGCGCGCCCGCTGCCCCGTCGCCTACAGCGCCTACCGCGATTGGACGGTGTTCCGTCACACCGATGTCGTGGCAATCCTCGACGACCCCGCGACCTTCAGCAATGCGGTGTCGTCGCATCCGTCGGTGCCCAACGGCATGGACCCGCCGGAGCACACGTCGTTCCGGGCGATCAACGACCGGTACTTCACGCCCGACCGCATGCGCGCGTTCGAACCGGCGTGCCGCGAGGTGGCCCGCGACCTGATCGACGCACTCGGGCCCGGCGAGGCCGAGATCATGTCCGGCCTGGCCGAACCGTTCGCGAACCGGATCCAGTGCCGGTTCATGGGGTGGCCGGACCGTCTGCACGAGCCGCTGCGCGAATGGACGCGCAAGAACCGGGAGGCGACGCGCGCCCTCGACCGGGCGGCGATGTCGGCGATCGCGCTGGAGTTCGACGGCTACATCCGCGAACAGCTCGACGAGCGCCGTGGTCGGCCGGCGACCGGGACTCCCGACGTGACCGCGGAGCTGCTCGGCGAGCGGGTCGACGGCAGGCCGCTCACCGATGCCGAGCTGGTGTCGATGATCCGCAACTGGACGGTCGGCGAGCTGAGCACGATCGCTGCGTGCGTCGGCATCCTGGTCGCGTTCCTCGCGTCGAATCCGGAGGTCCAGAAGCATCTGCGGGCCGAACCCGACCGGATCGGTGCCGCGTGCGACGAGATCCTGCGGATGCAGGCACCGCTGATCGCGAACCGCCGTCGCACCACCCGGGAGGTGACCGTCGCGGACCGCCGCATCCCGGCCGGGGAACGGATCATAGTGCTGTGGGCGTCGGCGAACCGCGACGAGGCCGTCTTCGGTGACCCCGACGAGTTCCGCCTCGACCGCGACCCGGCCGCGAACCTGCTTTACGGACGCGGCATCCACAACTGTCCGGGTGCGCCGCTCGCGCGACTCGAGCTCACCGCACTGGTCGACGAACTGCTCGCCGCGACCACGAACATCACCGCGACCGGCGCGGTTCCGGAGCACGCGGCGTATCCGGCGGGCGGGTTCACGCGGGTGCCGGTCGTGCTGACCCGCCACTGAACAACTCCCACCGAACGACGAGGTCCCGTTCACCAAGACGGCCGTCCTGCCCCGGCGCCGACGCGGTTTAGCGTCGGCCCGTGACGACCCGCCAGAAGACGTACCCGCATCTGCTGTCCCCCGGCACCATCGGCCCGATCACCCTGGCCAACCGGGTGGTGATGCCCGCGATGGACATGAATCTGTGCGAGGACGGTGAGATCGAGCAGGGCGACATCGATCACTTCGCGGCGCGCGCCGCGGGCGGCACCGGGTTGATCATCACCGGATGCTGCGCGGTCGCGTATCCGATCGGGTGCGCGAGCACCAAGGAACCGGGCCTGTCCGAGGACCGGTTCATCCCCGGACTGAAGTCACTGGCGGACGCCGTGCACGTGGCCGGCAGCAAACTGTGCGTGCAGATGACCCACCACGGCAAGGTCGCCCGGATCGACACCGTCCAGGACCGTCCGCTGCTGGTGCCGTCGACGCCGCAGGCCGGCCCCGACATGAGCGCGCTCGCCGACAACACCGGCGAGGAACTGCAGAAGATGGCGAGCGTCGTGCAGGGCAAGCAGGCCACCTACCACGAGGCCGACGACGACGACATCCCTTGGCTGATCAAGTGTTTCGCCGATGCCGCGGCCCGCGTGAAGGCCGCCGGCGGCGACGCGGTCGAAATCCATTGCGCGCACGGCTATGTGCTCGGGGCGTTCCTGTCCCGCGCCGACAACCGGCGCACCGACGAGTACGGCGGCTCGCTCGAGAACCGGGCACGGCTGGCGTGCGAGGTGATCCGGGCCGTCAAGGACGAGGTGGGCGACTCGCTGGCGGTGATCGTACGTGTCGCCGGACGCGAGTACGGGGAGGCCGGCGCATTGACCACCGCCGAGGCCGTGCAGGCGTCGATGCTGTTCGAAAAGGCCGGCGCGGACGCCATCCATGTCACCGGATGGGCCCGGAATCCGTTCTCCAACTTCACCGACGGTCCGCTTCCGAACACGGTGGGCGCGTACACCGACCTGGCCGCGGAGGTGAAGCGGGCGGTGTCGATCCCGGTGATCGCGGTGGGCCGGATGCTTCCCGAGGTGGGTGAGCAGACCATCGCCGACGGCAAGGCGGATTTCGTCGCGATGGGCCGCCAGCTGCTGGCCGATCCCGATCTCGTCGGCAAACTGAAGGCCGGAACCCCGGAGCAGGTGCGTCCCTGCATCAATTGCTATGTGTGCGTTCAGGAGAACTTCTGGGACGGCACCCCCGTGTGCGCGGTGAATCCGGCGCTGGGCAACGAGACGCTGGTGCCGTTCGTGCGGACCGCCGCCGCGAAGCGGGTCGTCGTCGTGGGTGCCGGGCCCGCGGGTCTCGAGGTTGCGCGCATCGCAACCGAACGCGGCCATCACGTCACGGTGCTCGACAAGACTGATCGGCTCGGCGGCACCCTGTGGTTCTCGACGCTGACCACCCCCGACAACGAGCGCCTGCTGAACTGGCTGACCGCCGAGGTCCGGCGGCTCGGCATCGACGTCCGGTTGAAGACCGAGGCCACCGCGGCGTCGATCCAGGCACTGAACCCCGATGTCGTGGTGATCGCGACCGGCGCGGTGCGCGAGCGCCCGGGTGTACCCGGGGGCGATCTGCCGCACGTGCACACCGGCGACACGCTGCGGGCGTTGATGACCGGCAGCGGTGATGTTTCCGGTCAGCCGTGGTTCCTGCGGACGGCGGGCAAGCTCGGTGCGCTGTCGGGAATCACGAAGCGGCCCGGTGCAGTTCGCTCGGTGACCCGCAAGTTCCTGCCCGTGGGCCGGAACGTCGTGGTGATCGGTGGCTCGCTGGTGGGCCTCGAACTCGCCGAGTTCCTGGCCGAGCGGGGCCGGCAGGTGACGCTGCTGGAAGAAGGTCAGCAGCTGGGTGTGCCGATGGCGATGCCGCGGCGCTGGACCGCGGTTCGTCATGCCGGGGAGGTCGGGGTGACCGTCCACCGGCACGCGACCGTCCAGCGCATCACCCCGGACGCGGTCGAGTTCCAGGTCGGTACCGAAACCCTCACCGCCCCTGCCGATCTGGTCGTGATGGCGTCGGGAGTGTCGGCGGCGGCGCCGCTCGCCGACGACCTCGCCGGGTCCGGGACGGACGTGCGGGTCGTCGGCGATGCGGACAACGTCGGATACATCGAGGGCGCGATCCATTCGGCATGGAAGATCGCGACCGCGCTGTGACCCGGGCGGCTGCGACTCAGGCTGCCGGACTCAGGCTTCGGCGGTGTCCGGCGTGTCGTAGGCGCCGCCGAAGCGGTCACGGTGCACGGCGTCGGTCAGCGGACGGCCGCGGCGCCAGCCGAAGCGTTCCAGGTCCGGTACCTCCTGGAGACGGGTGACCGGCCCGACGCACAGCCACGCGATCGGCCGCACCGCGCCTTCCGCACCGATGAACTCGGTGAGGAACGGTTCGTCGTAGAACGACACCCATCCGACGCCGAGCCCCTCCGCGGTCGCGGCGAGCCACAGGTTCTGGATCGCGAGGACCGCGGAGAACAACCCGGAGTCGTCGATGGTGTGCCGGCCCAGGATGTGCTTACCGCCGCGTTCCGGGTCGTAGGTGACGACGATGCCGGTACGGGACTCGACGATCCCCTCGATCTTGATGGGGTCGAAGGTGCGGCGGCGGTCCTCCGGGAGCGAATCGGCGAACGCCTGGCGGCATCCGGCGACGTGCTCGGCGAACGCTTCGAGCCGCTGCCGGTCCTGCACGACGACGAAGTCCCAGGGCTGGGTGTTGCCGACGCTGGGCGCGTGGTGGGCCGCGGCGAGGATGCGCCACAGCACATCCTCGCCGACGGTTTCACCGGCGAACTCGGCGCGCACGTCACGGCGCATGCGGATGATGTCGTACAGCGCGTCGCGCGCTTCGTTCGAGAACATGGCTTCAGGTCAGACCGGCAGCACGGCCTCGATCGCGGCGACGACCTCGGGGGCGTCCGGTTCGGTGCGCGGACGGAACCGGTCGACGACGGTGCCGTCGGGTGCGATCACGAACTTCTCGAAGTTCCACTGGATGTCCCCGGCCTCGCCGTCTGCGTCGGCGTGCTTGGTCAGCTCCGCGTACAGGGGGTGCCGGTTCTCGCCGTTGACCTCGATCTTCTCGAACAGCGGGAAGGTGACGCCGTAGGTGGTGGAGCAGAACTCCTGGATCTCCTCGGCGGTGCCCGGTTCCTGGCCCATGAACTGGTTGCAGGGCACACCCACCACGATCAGGCCGCGGTCCGCGTAGTTCTTCGCCAGCTGTTCCAGCGCCGTGTACTGCGGCGTCAGGCCGCACTTGGAGGCGACGTTGACGACGAGCAGCGCGTGGCCGTCGAATGCGGCGAGGGACGTGGGCTCACCGGCGAGGGTGTTGATCGCGATGTCCTGAAGAGGTGTGGTCATGCGGACCAACGTAGTCGGCCCGCTGTGATTGCGGAGTTTGCTCGGTGCACGAATCCCGGCCACGTTCCCGGTCGCATCGGTTTCCTCCCGGCCGGCGGATCGACTCACAGCGCGGCACGATCGGATACGCTCCGGCGGTCACCAGGTATCTCGACCGGTACCGCGAACCGCCCGATCCGGTCCGGCCCACCTACCGTGCCAGCCGCACCCAGGTCGACAGCGCACAGCCCGGACAACCACACCGCAAGGAAGTTCATGGAGATCAAGGAACTGGGCCATGTCGTCCTCTACGTCCGCGACATCACCCGCTCGGCGCACTTCTACGGCGAGGTCCTCGGCTGGCGCCGGCTGACGGCGGACGGTGCACCCGCGATGCCGGTCGCCGCGTTCTCCGCACCGTCGAACCGAACCCATCACGAACTGCTGCTCATCGAGGTCGGGCCCGACGCCGCCGCCCTGCCCGCCGGACGCCGGGTGGGGATGTACCACTTCGGCCTGAAGATCGGCGACAGCGACGACGAACTGCGCGCGGCCCTGGCCCAGTTGCGGGAAGCCGGGGTTCCGATCCTCGGGGCCAGCGATCACGGCATCACCCACAGCCTCTACATCGCAGATCCCGACGGCAACGAGATCGAGCTGTACATCGACGTTCCCGACGTCGACTGGCGCTCCGACCCGTCCCTCCTCTACTCCCCCGTCAAGCCGCTGCGCCTGTGACCGGACCCCGGACACAGGCGCGGCCCGGACTCCGTGGGGAGTCCGGGCCGCGGCGGGCGGATACGGGTCGCGCTACACGGCGACCTTCTGCAGCTGCGGTTCCTTCTCCGGGACCGGGTGACCGTCGTCGTCGCCGAGCATCGACTCGTCGAACGGCAACCGGCCGGCCAGCACCTCGTCGACGCGGGCACGGTCCACGGTCTTGGTCCACGTGCCGATCAGCAGGGTCGCGATGGCGTTGCCGGAGAAGTTCGTGACGGCACGCGCCTCGGACATGAACCGGTCGACACCGACGATCAGGCCGACCCCGTCGACGAGGTCCGGGCGGTGGCTCTGCAGCCCACCGGCGAGGGTGGCGAGCCCGGCGCCGGTCACCCCGGCCGCACCCTTCGACGCGATGATCATGAACACCAGCAGCGACAGCTGCTCGGCCAGCGCGAGCGGGCGGCCCATCGCGTCGGCGACGAACAGCGCGGCCATCGTCAGGTAGATCGCGGTGCCGTCGAGGTTGAAGGAGTAGCCGGTGGGTACGACGACACCGACGGTGGTGCGCTGCACGCCCAGGTGCTCCATCTTGGCGATCAGGCGCGGCAGCGCCGACTCGGACGAGGACGTCGCGAAGATGAGCAGGTATTCGCGGGCCAGGTAGCGGACCAGCTTGAACACCGAGACCCCGGCGACCGCGCGCAGCAACGTGCCGAGGACACCGAACACGAACACCAGGCACGTCAGGTAGAACGCGAGCATCAGCGCACCGAGCTGGAGGACCGCGCTCAGGCCGGTCTGCCCGACCACATTGGCGATCGCGCCGAACGCGCCGATCGGGGCCAGCCACAGGATCATCGTCAGGATCTTGAACACGAGCTTCTGCACGTGCGCGACGCCACGCAGGATCGGCTCACCGGACTTGCCGATGCCCTGGATCGCGAAGCCCACGAGCAGCGCGACGAACAGGGTCTGCAGCACGCTGCCGGAAGTGAGCGCGGACAGCATCGAGGTCGGGATGATCCCGGAGATGAACTCGGCGGTGCCGCCGGCTTCGTGGGCCTTCTCGGCCAGTGCCGCACCGGAGGATGCGGTGGATGCGTCCAGGGTCAGACCGCTGCCCGGGTCGAGCAGGTTGCCGACGAACAGGCCGATGCCGAGCGCGACCGTCGACATGCCGACGAAGTAGATCAGGGCGAGACCACCGATGCGGCCGACGCTGGCGGCCGCGCGCACCGAGCCGATTCCCAGCACGATGGTGCAGAAGATGACCGGGCTGATCATCATCTTGATGAGGTCGACGAACGTGGTGCCGAGGATGCCGAGAGACTTGCCGACGTCCGGTGCCTGCCAGCCGACCAGCACACCGGCGACAACGGCGACGACGACGCCGATGTACAGCCAGTGGGTCCGGTCCTTGCGCCGGGACGCCCGGTCCTTGCGCAGAGACACTGCTGTGGTGCTCATGGGTTGCCCTTCGATCACGGATACGGATTCGGTGGCAGCCGGTAGGACTCGGGATTCGACCGTGGTACGGCCGGCTGCTGCGGGACCCTGGTAGGGATGTTCCACGCCCGGGTGGTGACCGGTATCACTTCCACCTACCAAAATGGTGATGGTGGGTCGGCGCACGGAGAAGATTGCGTACATAGTGTTCACGGGAGGTCGCCGGTGAACCGTCACGGCACACGCCGGCCGATGAGCGTGGCGGGGCAGCTACTGATCCTGCAGCTCGTGGTGTTCACCGTGGTCACGATCGCCGCAGGGGCGCTGTTCGTCGTCGACGAACGCCGCGACGCCGACGCCACGACCCGCCTGGCCGTGACCGATGTCGCGGTGACCACCGCCCAGCTCCCCGACGTCGCCGAAGGTCTGCGGTCCCCCGATCCGACCGCGGCGCTGCAGCCGCTCGCCGAGCGGATCCGCACCTCCACGGGCGTCGATTTCGTCGTGGTCGTCGACCCGGACGGGATCCGGGTGACCCATCCCGTGCCCGAGCAGATCGGGCTTCCCTACACCGGCCACATCGAGCAGGCCCGTGCCGGGCAGACGTACAGCGAGACGTACACCGGCAGTCTCGGGCCGTCGATCCGGACGATCGCCCCGGTGTACGCGGACGACGGCACGCTCGCCGGGTTCGTGTCGGTCGGGGTGACCCGGGAGCGCATCTCCGAGGCCTTCCTGCGCGGCCTGCCCGGCATCGTCGCGGTCGTCGCGGCGGGGCTGGCGGTGACCGCGGCCGGCGCCGTGCTCATCGCCCGCCGGCTGCGGCGGCAGACGCTGGGGCTGAATCCGGACCAGTTGCTGCGCATGTACGAGCATCACGACGCGGTGCTGCGCGCGATCGGTGAGGGCCTGGTCGTGTTCGGCACGTCGGGCGGTGGGACACCGCGCGTCGACGTCGTCAACGACGAGGCCCGCAGGTTGCTCGGCCTCCGGTCCGGGCCGGTGTCGTTCGAGTCGCTGCCGGAGACCCTGCGCAGGCTCGCGACCGGCGAGGAGGTGCGTGACGAGGTGCACCTGACCCGGGACCGGGTGCTGGTGGTGGGCAGCGACGCGGTGCAGTGGGAGGGCCGGCGGATCGGGACAGTCGTGACCCTGCGCGATCACACCGAGTTGCGCGGCGCGCTCGGAGAGCTGGATTCGGTGCGCGGGTTCGCCGAGTCGCTGCGGGCCCAGGCCCACGAGTCGGCGAACCGGTTGCACACGATCATCACGATGGTCGAGCTGGGCCGGTCCGAGGAGGCCGTGGCGTTCGCGACGCGCGAGCTGGCGGTGTCCCAGAACCTCATCGACCGGTTGACCGCCGACGTCGCCGAACCGGCGCTCGCGGCGCTGCTGCTCGGCAAGGTCGACGAGGCCGCCGAGCGCGGCGTCGAACTGACCGTCACGGAGGACACCGCGCTCGGTCCGGTGCCGTCGGTGCCGTCCCGCGACCTCGTCACTCTCGTCGGGAACCTGATCGACAACGCGATCGACGCGTCCCGCGCCGCCGACGAACCGTGGGTGGAAGTCACTGTTCGTGAAGAGGATTCGACGATGATCGTCGAGGTCGCCGACAGCGGGCCGGGAATGTCGCCGGACACCCTGGCGCAGGCGATGCAGCGCGGATATTCGACGAAATCCGAACATCGCGGACTCGGGCTGGCACTGGTCGCGCAGGTCGTCGCCCGCCACCGCGGGGTCCTGCGCACCGAACCGTCCCTCGGCGCCATGATCGTCGCGGAAATTCCCCTCGGGGGTCGCTCGTGATCCGAGTGCTCATCGTCGAGGACGAACCGCTCATCGCGCAGGCCCACCGCGAATACCTCGGGCGGATACCGGGATTCGAGGTGGTCGACGAGGTGCACACCGGCACCGCCGCACTGCGGGCGGCGACGGCGGCCGTACGCCGTGGCGAACCGATCGACCTGGTCCTGCTCGACATCGGCCTGCCCGACATGAGCGGGCTCGACGTGGCGGCATCACTGGGAGGGTTGCGGCCGAGCCCGGACATCATCGCCGTGACCTCGGCCCGGGATCTCGAAGTGGTCCGCACCGCCGTGTCCCGCGGCATCGTGCTGTATCTGCTCAAGCCGTTCACGTTCGCCGCGCTGCGCGACAAGCTCGAGCACTACGTCGCCTACCGCACCGCGCTGGGTTCAGCGGAAACCGCAGTCGCGCAACACGATATCGATCGGGCGATGGCCGCGCTGCGCACGTCGAACACAAAGGCGTCCGCGCCGAAGGGCATCTCCCCCGCGACCCTCGACCGGATCGCCGGGTTCCTCCGCGAGGCGGACGGTCCCCGCACCGCCGCCGAGGTCGGGACAGCGGTCGGGGTATCGCGTGTGACGGCGTGGCGGTACCTCGAACGTCTTGCCGACGACGGTCTGCTCGTCCGCATCACCGAGTACGGCCGGGCCGGCCGCCCTCAGGTCCGCTACGCCCGCAATCCCCGCCCCACCCCGGGTGACGGGAACCGGCATCCGGGCTGACCCGGTGCCGGTTCCCGTCACGGGAGGGGCAGGGATTACCGGCTCAGTCCCGGTCCCGTCGTGCTGCATCCAGGGCCCGAGCCGACCGCGCCGAATCGGTGTAGGACACATCGTTTCGGTTGCACGCCTGGACGAACATGTCGAGGAAACTCCTCTCGGTCCGGACAGGGCGGGATTCCTTGCCGGGTTGGGCGTTACCGCTCGCAGCAGTCATGGAGCGTTCTCCTTCCGATCGTCGACGGGACACCGGGGCGATTCCGCCGTGGGCCGAGGAGTGCCGGTTCCTACATCGGCACCACCGACAGCAGCCAGGTGTAGGCCTCGACGAGAGGCGTGTGGACAGCGAGGAAAGCAGCTTCGACCAGGGCTCGCACGAATGGGTTCTCCTTCTCGTTCCCACGCGTCGATCGGATCGACGCGCAAACGCTCCTCCGAGCGTCCATCAGCGATTCGGAGCCGGTGCACAGGAGGATGGGTCGGATTCCTGCACCGGTTGTGACAGCGGACGCTGTACCTCACCGAGGCGATCGGCGGCAGCGGCTGCTCGGCTTCGAACGCGTCGAGTTACAACCCGGCACATCGCACCGAGTGACCTTGGTTGCCGAGCCGCGACTCCTCGCGCGCTTCGACGGCACTGCCGGCAAGTGGCGCATCACCGAAGGGACGTACGAGGTCGCGGTGGGCAAGTCCGCCGACGGCCTCGATCTCACGGCCGAGACGACGTTGACGAACGCGCTGTTCGGCAGCTGACCCGAGGACCGACGAGCCACGACCGTCCCCGAACCGGTGCGGAGGGCCGGTGTGATTCCCGGGTGGTCCGAGTCCGGTAGTAGTAGTGGGAACGCTCAGCCGGAGCCCCCAAGGAGAACGAACCGTGCGCATCGCCAACCTCGACAACCGTGCCGTCCTCGTCGTCGGTGATCCCGGCGACGAGCGCGCAGTCGATATCGCCACCGCGTCCGACGACAGGTTCGGTCCGGATCTGCCCTCGGTCTTCACGTCGTGGGACGAGGTGCGGGCCTGGGCCTCCGAGGTGGACCCGGCAGGCACGACCACGACGGCGATCGACCGCACCCGCCTCGGCGCCCCGTCGCCCGCACCGCGGCAGGTGTTCGCGATCGGACTGAACTATCGCGAGCACGCCGCCGAATCCGGTATGGAGGCGCCGACGCACCTGCCTCCGGTGTTCACCAAGTACGTCTCGTCGTTCTCCGGTCCCGATACCGAGGTCGTCATCCCGGACGGTGGCAACGTCGACTGGGAGGTCGAACTCGTCGTCGTCATCGGACGACAGGGGCACCGGATCGCCGAGACCGACGCGTGGTCGCACCTCGCCGGCGTGACCGTCGGACAGGACATCTCCGAACGCGTGGCCCAGATGCGTGGTCCCGCACCGCAGTTCGGTCTCGCCAAGTCGTTCCCGGGCTTCGCGCCGCAGGGTCCGTGGCTGGTCACCCCGGACGAGTTCGCCGACCCGGACGATCTCGAACTCGGGTGCCGGATCGACGGCGACGAGGTCCAGCGGGGCCGGACGCGGGACATGATCTTCCCGGTGCCCGCCCTGATCGCCGCCCTGTCGGAGAACGTCACGCTGTATCCCGGAGACGTGATCTTCACCGGGACCCCTGCCGGCGTCGGCATGGGCCGCGACCCCCAGCGGTTCCTGCAGCCCGGCGAGACACTCGACACCTGGATCGAGGGCATCGGGGAACTGCACCAGCGGTTCGTCGCGGCAGGGCGGCCTCAGTAGACGACCGAGTCCGTGCCTGCCGCATGCCCGAGATAGGCCCGCTCGAGCACGTCCGGTGCCGCGGCGAGGTCGGCCGCGGCGCCGGTCGTGGTCACCTCGCCGTGCCGGAGCACCAGCGCGCGGTCGGCGACGGTGAGCGCCATGTGCACGTGCTGTTCGACCAGCACGGCGGCAACCTGCCGTTCGTCGACGAAGCGCCGGATCACCGGCAGCAGCGACTCGACGATCACCGGCGCCAGTCCCATGCTCAGCTCGTCGATCAGCAGGACCTTCGGTGCCTGCATGAACGCGCGCCCGATCGCGAGCATCTGCTGCTCCCCGCCGGACAGCAGGCCCGCCGACACGTCGAGCCGTTCGCCCAACTGCGGGAAGTAGTCGATCACCTCCGCGATCGTGGTGCCACCCGGCCTGCGCGCGAGGCGAAGGTTCTCGGTCACCGTCAGTCCGGTGAACAGCGCCCGATCGTCCGGGACGAGCACGATCCCCGCCTTCGATGCGGTTCGGGCGCTGCCCGGCTTGATCCGTACCCCGTCGAGTTCGACCGTCCCGGCGAGGGGCGTCAGCAACCCGGCGAGGGTGATCAGCAGGGTCGTCTTGCCCGCCCCGTTGGGCCCGAGCACGGCCATGATCTCGCCGGCCCGGAGCTCGAAGCCGACATCGCGCACACACGCCCTGCCCCGGACGTAGCCCGCAGAGAGACCGTCGCAGTTCATCATCGTCGTCGTCATGTGCCCGATTCCGCCTTGCTCTGGGTCGCACCGAGATACGCCGCGACCACGTCCGCGTTCGTCCGGATCTCGGCCGGGGTACCGTTCGCGATCACCCGGCCGAGATCGAGGACCACGATGCGATCGCACAGTTCGAGGACCAGGTCCATGTCGTGGTCGACGATGACGATCGTCACGCCCGCATCCCGGACCACTTTCAATTTCTCTCCGAGCCAACGACTCTCGGCAGTCGCCAAACCTGCGGCGGGTTCGTCGAGCAGCAGCACCTGCGGTTGTCCCGCCAGCGCGCGGGCGACCGAGACCAATTGCTTGCGTCCCTGCGACAACTCACCGACCGGGCGGTCGACCAGCGCGGTGAGACCGAGCATCCGGAACAGGGAGTCTCTCCATTCGACCGACTCCTTCCCACGTCGCCACCCGCCGGCGGCGAACGTACCGACGGCGACATTCTCCCGAACCGAGAGATCGTCGTAGAGCGACATGTCCTGGAACGTCCGGCCCAGTCCGAGCCGACTCCGCCGGTGCGGTGGAAGGTCGTCGATCCGCTTGTCCCCGAGCGCAACCGACCCTCCAGCCTTCGCGAATCCGCTCAACGCGTCGATGCAGGTCGTCTTTCCCGCACCGTTGGGCCCGATGAGTCCGACGATCTCGCCGGACCGCACTTCGGTGGCGAAGTCGGCCAGTGCAGTGACGGCTCCGTGGGTCACCGTGAGGCCGTCCGCGGCGAGGACCACCTTCCCGGCGGTGTCGCTGTCCGCGGAGACCGTGGGCAACTCCGCCCCGGACGCGGTCGCGCCGCTTCCGATATCGTCGAGATCTTCTGTCTTCGAGCCGGTTCCGGAACCGAACCGGCCTCGGAGCCGCTGCATCTGCACGACCACCTGACCGGCGATGCCCTCGGGGTAACCGATCACCGTGAGGACCAGCAGGACACCGCCGATGAGCGCGTAGTAGTCCGCGAATCCCAGCAGCCGGTCCATGAGGACGAACACCACACCGCCGGCACCGAGCACCCCCGAGAGGATGCCACCGCTCACCAGCGTGACGCCCGCGATGTAGATCATCGCGAACATCGCGATCCCGCCGATGGTGGAGTACGACTCGGCGGTTGCCACCGTCTGCTGGTAGGCCATCAGGGATCCGCCGAGTCCGGCGATGAACGCGCCGATCGCGAACGCCGCGAGTTTCGTTCGCGCCACGTTGATCCCGGACGCGGCCGCGGCGCGCTCGTTGGCGCGAACGGCGAGCATGGCAGCACCCAACCGGCCCGTTCGCAATTTGACCACCGCCAGCGCGACGATCACGAGGACGAATAGGCAGAGGAACCCGAACACCGTCCGCGGGTAGCCCGCCCCGGATCCGATCGACAGGTCGATTCCGAACAGGGTCGGTTTCGCGACCGGCGCTCCTCCCATTCCGCCGTTCAGCGCGGTGTTCCGGAACCACACGAATTCCAGGAACACCGCCAGGGCGAGAGTGACCACCGTGACCGGCAAGCCACGGATCCGGAGGGCGGGGAGCCCGACGATCACGCCGATCACCGTCGCCACCATAGCCGCGAGGATCGGCGCGATCGGGAACGGAATGCCCAGATCGACCGTCAACCGGCTCAACGAGAATGCCCCGACACCGGCCAGGGTCAGCTGGGCCAGCGAGATCTGTCCCGCGAAACCCGTCACCACGACCTGCGACAGCCCCACGACCGCGAGGATGATACTGATGATGACCGCCCCGCGGAAGCTTCCCGAGGTGAGAAGTAGCGCCAGGACCGCGACAACGACGCCGGCGATCGCCGGCAGCAGGATCTTCTGCGGACGCGGCGCCCGTCCCAGGGTGGACTTCACGATCGCACCACGTGTCGGCAGTGGTTTTCCCCGGAAGACGAGGAAGACGAGAATGAGTGCGAGCGGCACGAGTTCGGCCATTCCCGCCCGCGGGAACCAGTCCACCGTCGCCTGCAGGTGGGTCATCTCCGACTGCAACATCCCGATGGCGAAACCGGCGGCCACGGTCAGTCCCATCGCGGTGAAGTTCCCGACCAGCGCGGCCGCGAGTGCGGGAATCACGAAGAGCGTGTAGGACACCGGGACGAGCGGAACGATCGGCGCGATGAGGATGCCGCTGATGCCCGCCACCACGGTGCTCAGCGCCCAGTTGCCGAGGGCGATCCGGTCGGGTGAGAGTCCGGTGACGAGCGCACCCTTCTCCGATTCGGCAGCCGCGCGAGTTGCCAAACCGAAACGGGTGTAACGGAACAGAGCGACGAGAATCACCGTCATCGCGACGACGATCACCGCGAACCACAGACGATCCTCGGGAATCCGGACGCCGAGGAGCGTGACGGCACCGTTCGGCAGGATGGGCTTGACCGACACGGGTGTCGTCCCGACACGGATCGCCAGCAGCGCCTGGATGACCAGCATGACGCCGATCGACACCACCGCCTTGGCCACCGGGGGTGCGTTCCGCACGATCCGGAACACGGCCGCGTAGAGGAACACTCCCAGCAGCGCCGCGATCAGGAGCGACAGGAGAGCCGCGGGGACGAATCCCCACGGCCCGCCCACGTCCACCGTCGTCGGCATTCCGGGAATCGGGTTGAGCAACTCACCTTTCCGGAGCAGCCCGTACGTGTAGGCCACGTACAGGGCGATCGCGCCGGTGGCGAAGTTGACCACGCCCGAGCTACGGAAGGTCATCACCAGGGCGAGCCCCAGCGCCGCGTACACGGCGCCGTTGCCCAACCCCAGTGCGAGGAAAGCGAAGTGCTCGGACATCACTCACTCGTTTCCCGGTGCCCGAACGGCACGTCGCGCCACGATGTGTTCCCTTACCCAGCGGGTCATCCGACGACGACCGGCGAGGTGACCTGGCCGCCCTCGGCAACAGTTGCCCGGATCATCTTGTTGCTGCACACGGTGGGCATCATCGGCATCGCCGTGCCGTCACAGGTGAACGTGATGCCGTCCGCCGCCGGCATGGGAACGTCCTTGGCGGTCTTGATCGCCTCGTTCACCGCGGCCGCGGTCGGTTCACCCTGCACACCCTGTGCGGCACGGATCAATCCGAGCATCGCCGCATAGCCGGTGCTCGTGAATCCACCGATCTCCACATCGGGGGCGTACTCATCCATCACCGCACGGTAGAGGACCGCTTCGGGCCCGTCGGAATCGATGTCGGCGCCGATGAAGACCAGCGACCCGTCGAGCGTATCGCCGACCGCGTCGACGACCGCGGGGTCGAGGCACGGCTGGATGACCATTTTCGCCTGGGTTGCACCGAGTGTCTGCAGGGACTTGAGCACGGACGTGCACATCGTCCCGTCACCGATCACCGCGACCGCCTCGGTCCCGTCCGCGAGCCCCGCGCTGACCTGCGGTGTGGAATCGGGAGTTCCGGGTGTCACCGGAGCGACCTGCAGCTCCACACCCGCCGCGTCGAATGTGCCCTTACCCACCGCCTCCGTCGAGGCGATCACCGTACCGGTGTCGATCACGTACGCGGCGACCTTCTTGTACCCCTGTTCGGCAGCGTATGCCGCCATGCCCGCGAGGGCACCCGGGAAACCGGGGCTCAGCACGTAGGTTCCGGGTGTCGTCAGCTCCGCGGCGCTCGTCCCGGAAGTCGTGAGATACGGGATGCCGGCCCCGGTGATGATCGGGACCATCGCGGCACCGTTTCCGGAGGTGGTGACGACGACCGCCGAGACGCCCTGCTCCACCATCTGGTTGGCACAGTCCTGGTTGGACGCCGGGTCCTCCTTGGCCGCACAGGAAACGACCTCGATCGGGTGCCCGGCGACGCCCCCGAGATGCGCATTGGCGTACTCGGCGGCCGCCTCCGCCGCCTGCCGGTTCTCCGGCATCGAAATCGCCGGTCCACCTTCGGGGTTGATCAGCCCGATCTTGATCGGTGTACCGGTGGCCGGGTTGTCGGCGAAGGCGCCCTCCGGCGCCTCGACCGAGCTGCCACCCGAGTCCTCGGCACTGTCCGTGCCGCAGGCCGTCCCGGCGATCAGCGCGGGAATCGCGAGGAGCATGCCGGCCCGTAGGACCGAGGTTCGACCGGCGGATCTGCACGTCTTGGACATGAGGCTTCCATCCTTCGTTCACGACGCGGGCGTCGGATGCTGAGGTAGTGACATGGATCACACAAAGCTCGGCTGAGCGTAGGACGGGCGACGCACATGTGTCAATAGGACAGCCTAGTTATCTAGGTGCGATACCTGACGACCGAATCTCCACGCCGAAGTCGGCGCGGTGGTCGCGCGCCCACTGTTCGAGGGTGCGGCCCGGCCGGCCGGTGAGGTCGGCGACGCCCGGGCGCACCGCGTCCGGGACCTCGACGGTGTCGCGCCAGTAGTCGAGGAGCATCCGCAGGATGCCGTCGTCGAGGAACTGCGCCGTCTCGGCGCGGAACTCGTCCGGGGAGATCTCGACCAGAGTGAGGGCGCGGCCCAGTCCGGCGCCGAGAGCCTCGACTTGCTGTGTGCGCGTGAGCGAGCGGGGACCGCTCAGCGCAACGGCCTGCCCGATCCAGCGGTCGTCGGTGAGGGCGGCGACGGCCGCATCGGCGACATCCGCCTCGTGGATCGGTGCCTGCGCGGAGCGCACGTACGGTGCCCGGATCGGCGCGCCGGACCGGATCGACCACGCCCAGGACAGCAGATTGGCCGCGAACGTGCCGGGGCGCAGGATCGTCCAGTTGTCGGTGCGCTCGGTCACCGCCGACTCGACCGCGCTGTGATGAACCTGGCTGGCGGACCCGACGTCACGCGGAAACTCCTGTGCCGCAGCGAGCGACGACAGCACCACGAACTTCTCGACGCCGTGCTCCACGGCGTCGTCCACGAACGCGTCGACGCCGGCCGCGGGAAACACGAACGCGCGGTCCACGCCGGTGAAGGCGGCCCCGGGGACTCCGCCCGGGATCGAGAGGTCGCCGCCGACGACCTCGACGGCGTCGGGCAGTGCAGCAGTGTCGGGGGTGCGGGTGATCGCGCGGACGGATTCGCCGCGCGCGAGGAGCGTATCGATGAGCAGGCGGCCGACGGATCCGGTTGCGCCGGTGACGAGGACGGTCATGGGGCTCTCCTTCGGGTCGGGCACCGACGGTTCGGTGCGCACGCCCACGATCTCCGCAATCGCGGACGAATCCCGTCCTCGTCCACCGTGACCGCGAAAAGGAACCGGCCGCCGCCGCGAAGATCGCGACGACGGCCGGTGCGGCGAACGAAACTGCGGTGAACGAAACCGCTGGGGAACGAAACCCTCAGGGCCGGTAGGCCCCCGAGGTGGCGAGCACCCATGCGAACTCGAACGCGACCTCGCGCCACTTCTCGTAGCGGCCCGACACTCCCCCGTGCCCGGCGCTCATCTCCGTCTTGAGGAGCAGCGGCGCATCGCCGGTCTTGGTGGCGCGCAGTTTGGCGACCCACTTGGCCGGTTCGACGTACAGCACCCGGGTGTCGTTGATGCTCGTGATCGCCAGGATCGCCGGGTAGTCCTTGGCCTCGACGTTCTCGTACGGGCTGTACGAGCGCATGTACGCGTACACCTCGGGATTGTCGAGCGGGTTGCCCCACTCGTCCCACTCGATGACGGTCAGCGGCAGCGACGGATCGAGGATCGAGGTCAGCGGATCGACGAACGGCACGTTCGCGAGGATGCCCGCGAACAACTCGGGCGCGAGGTTCGCGACCGCACCCATGAGCAGACCGCCCGCGCTGCCGCCGTCCGCGACCAGACGATCCGGGGACGTCACCCCGGTGTCGATCAGGTGCTGCGCGCACGCGACGAAATCGGTGAAGGTGTTCTTCTTGGTGAGCGCCTTGCCGTTCTCGTACCAGTGCCGGCCCATCTCGCCGCCGCCGCGGACGTGGGCGACCGCGAACACCATGCCGCGGTCCAGCAGCGACAGCCGTGCCACCGAGAACCCGGGATCGATGCTGGCCTCGTACGAGCCGTAGCCGTAGAGCAGTGTCGGGGCGGGACCCTCGGGCAGGTCCTTGCGCTGCACGATCGACAGCGGAATCCGGGTGCCGTCTTCCGCGACCGCCCACTCCCGGCGCTGCTCGTACCGGGTGGGATCGAAGTCGCCCAGCACCGGTTGCGCCTTGCGCAGCAGCAGTTCGCCGGTGTCGACGACGAGGTCGTAGACCCGGCTCGGGGTGATGAACGACGTGAACCCGAGGCGGAGCGTCGGCTGGTTCCACTCGGGGTTCGCGCCCGGTCCGACGGAGAACAGTTCCTCGTCGAATTCGATCTCCGTGAAATCGCCGTAGCCGTCGGCCGTCAGCGGCCACACCGCGAGCCGGGTCAGCGCCTCACGCCGGTACCCGATGACCAGGTGACCCGCGAACGCGTCGACGTCCTCGAGCCGCACGTCGTCGCGGTGCTCGATGAGGGTGTGCAGTGCGGACGGATCGTCGACGGGCGCCTCCGCGAGCACGAAGTTCTCGGCCTTCACGCCGGCGGGATCGACGTCGTTGTGCAGCACGAGGAATCGGTCCTCACCCGCGACGACGGCGTGCTCCGCGCTGTACTCGACACCCTCACGGCGTGGCAGCAGCACACGGAATTCGCCTGTCGGGTTCTCGGATTCGAGGACCCACCCTTCGGTGGTGATCTTCGATCCGACCCAGATCATCAGGTACTTCTCGCTGCGGGTCGAGCCCACCGACACCCAGAACCGCTCGTCCGGTTCGTGGAAGACCTTCACGTCCTCGCTGCGGTCGGTACCGAGGCGGTGCCGCCACACCGTGTCCGGCCGCCACGACTCGTCGACGGTGAGATAGAAGACGTGGGTGTGGTCGATCGCCCACGTCGCGCCGGGCGCGGTGCCGGGAATCTCGTCGGGCAGCAGTTCACCGGAGACGAGGTTCTTGAACCGCAGCGTGTACCGCTCGTCGCCGACCACGTCGGTCGAGTAGGCGAGCAGCGTGCCGTCGTGGCTGACCGAGAACGCGCCGATGGAGAAGAACTCGTGGCCCTCGGCTTCGGCGTTGCCGTCGAGCAGGATCTGCTCGCCGGGCAACTCGACGCCCGGCGCCGGTTCCGGCGGTGTCCAGTCGTCGGGGCCGGAGATCGGGCAGCGGCACTGGATTCCGTACTGCTTCCCCTCGGCGGTGCGGGCGTAGTACCACCAGTCGCCGAGCCGGGTCGGCACCGACATGTCGGTTTCCTGCGTGCGCGACTTGATCTCGTCGAAGATCTTCTCGCGCAGCGGCGCCAGGTCCGCGGTCTGCTGTTCCGTCCACGCATTCTCGGCCTCGAGATATGCGATGACGTCGGGGTTCTCCTTGTCGCGCAACCATTCGTACTCGTCGACGAAGGTGTGTCCGTGATGGGTGCGCTCGATCGGAACCTTCTTGGCGACCGGGGGCGCCGACAGGGGTGCCGACTCCGGCATCACTGCCCCCCGATCCAGTCGTCGAACGACAGCCCGGAGATCCGCTCGTAGGCCTCGATGTAGCGGGCACGGGTCTTGTCGACGACGTGCTGCGGCAGCGCCGGCGGCGGGGTGTCGGACTTGCGGTCCCAGCCGGATTCCGGCCCGGTCAGCCAGTTGCGGACGATCTGCTTGTCGAAGCTCGGCTGCACCTTGCCTTCCTCGTACTCCTCGGCGGGCCAGTAGCGCGACGAATCCGGGGTGAGCACCTCGTCGGCGAGCACCAGGTTGCCGGCCTTGTCGAGACCGAACTCGAACTTGGTGTCGGCGAGCAGGATGCCGCGCTCGGACGCGTACATCGCGGCGCGGTCGTAGATGTCGAGGGTGTCCTGGCGCAGCTTCATCGCGAGGTTCAGGCCGACCTTCTCGGCGACCTGCTCGAAGCTGATGTTCTCGTCGTGGTCGCCGAGGTCGGCCTTGGTGGCGGGGGTGAAGATCGGCTCCGGCAGGCGGCTCGCCTCGACGAGCCCCTCGGGCAGCTTCACTCCGCACACCGAGCCGGTGGCCTGGTAGTCGAGCAGGCCGGAACCGGTGAGGTAGCCGCGGGCGACGCATTCGACGGGCACCATCTGCAGCCGCTTGACGACCAGCGCACGACCCAGGAGGTCTTCGGGGATGCGTTCGTCGTCGGGTTCACCGGCGAGATGGTTGTTCGCGTCGAGCAGGTTGAAGAAGAACACGCTCATCGCGGTGAGGACCCGGCCCTTGTCGGGAATCGGGGTGGCGAGCACGTGGTCGTAGGCCGAGATCCGGTCGCTGGCCACGAGCAGCAGGTGCTCGTCGTCGATGACATACAGGTCGCGGACCTTGCCGCCGGCGAGGTGGGAGTAGGACTCGAGTGAAGGACGCACGATGTCACCCTAGTGCTCGCGGGCGACATCCACGCCAAGCCGGTGACAGATCTCCCATCCGTGACAATGTCGAAGACACTCGGACACGATCCGATCGACGACGGGAGCACGATGGCAGCGGGAACGGTACATGTGGACGTCGGGTTCCGGTCGGAACGCGGTCCGATCCTGCTGGCCCTGATGCTCGCGACCGCGCTGGTCGCGCTCGAGAGCACCATCCTCGCGACCGCCGTCCCCACGATCGTCGCCGACCTCGGCGGATTCACCCAGTTCCCGTGGTTGTTCTCGAGCTATCTGCTGACGCAGGCGGTGCTCGTGCCGGTGTACGGCAAGCTGTCCGACGTGTTCGGCCGCAAACCGGTCCTGCTGTTCGGGATCGCGGTGTTCGCTCTCGGATCGTTGCTGTGTGCGCTGGCGTGGAGCATGCCCGCGCTGATCGCGTTCCGGGCGGTGCAGGGCATCGGCGCGGGGGCGGTGCTGCCGATGGCGCAGACCATCGCCGGGGACATCTATACCGTCGCCGAACGCGCGAAGGCGCAGGGCTACATCGCCAGCGTGTGGGGAATGTCCTCGGTCGTCGGGCCCGCGATCGGCGGCATCTTCTCGGACTTCGCATCCTGGCGCTGGATCTTCTGGGTGAACCTTCCGCTGTGCGCGCTCGCGGCGTGGGTGCTCATCCGCAGCTTCGACGAGTCGCGGACGGAGGACCGGCCGGAACGTCGGCCGATCGACTGGGCGGGCGCGACGGTTCTGGCGCTGGCCGCCGGGCTGCTGATCCTCGGTCTGCTCGAGGGCGGCCAGTCGTGGGCGTGGGCGTCGGTGCCGAGCGCGGCGATCTTCCTGGCGTCGGCCGCCCTGTTCGTGGTGTTCGGCCTGGTGGAGCGGCGGGCCGCGGATCCGATCCTGCCGGTGTGGGTGTTCACGCGGCGGGTGCTGTTGTCGACGAGCGCGGTCGCCGTGATGGTCGGCGCGGTGGTGATGGGCCTGACGTCGTACGTTCCGGCCTTCGTGCAGGGAGCGCTCGGCACCACTGCCCTGGTCGCCGGGTTCACCCTGGCGACGCTGACCATGGGCTGGCCGGTCGCGGCGTCGCAGTCGGGACGGTTGTATCTGCGCGTCGGGTTCCGGGTGACCGCGCTGATCGGCGCGGTACCGGCGATCTGCGGCACGGCCCTGCTGACGCGGCTCGACGTGCACTCGCAGATCTGGCACGTCGCGGCGTGCTGTGTGCTCATCGGTCTCGGGATGGGACTGATCGCCAGCCCCTCGCTGATCGCGGCGCAGGCGAGCGTCGGGTGGTCCGAGCGCGGCGTCGCGACCGGGGCGAACGCGTTCGCGCGCGGACTGGGCAGTGCCGTCGGGGTCGCGGTGTTCGGGGCGTTGGCCAACGCGGCGGCCGGGGGTACGGATGCCCCGGATGCCGGGCAGGTCGCCGCGTCGATCGATCCGGTGTTCTCCGCGGTGCTGATCGCGACGATCGCGCTGGCCGTCGCGGCGGCGACGATCCCGGGCCGCCCCGCCGACGCATCCTGACGCCGCAGCCCCACACGACCGGCGGTCGTGCGGGGCTGCATCGCCGTGGGTGGGAAGCGATCAGCAGGTGATGTCGCCGTCCGGCACGGTCAGGTCGACGAGGTACGACACGACCGGGGTGTCGATGCACCACTGTCCGGTCAGCGCGACCCCGTGCTGGGTGCCACGGTAGGTGACCAGGACACCGCCCAGCTGATCCGCCAGATCGACACCGGCCTGGTAGGGCGTCGCGGGGTCCTCCGTGGTGGACACCACCAGCACCGGTGCCAGTCCCGACACCTCGACGGTGTGCGGGGTGCTCGTCGGCGGCACCGGCCAGAACGCGCACGTGTCGAGAGGTGCCTGACCGGAACCGTAACCGTCGTCGAGGAACGGTGCGGCCTCGCGCAGGCGAGTGTCGAGTTCACCGAGCGCCGCCCGGTCGGTCGAGGCAGGATCGTCGACGCATCGCACGGCGGTCATCGCCTCCGCCGAGTTCGAGTAGGCGCCGTCGGCGGATCGCCCCTCGTACAGGTCGGCGAGCATGAGCAGCGTGTCGCCGTTGCCCGCAGCCAGCTCGTCGAGCCCCGCCATCAGCGGCTCCCACATGTTCGGCGAATACAGACCCGCGATCACGCCCGTCATCGCATCCGAGTAGCTGAGGCCACGCGGATCCGCAGTCGCCGCCGGGCTGTCGACGAGGGGGTCGACGAGTTCCCGGAACCGCTGCACCGCCCCGGCGGGATCGTCCCCGAGCGGGCACCCGGCGAGTGTCGTGCAGCGCGTTGCGAACTCGTCGAACGCCTGCTGGAATCCGGCCATCTGGTTCAGCACCTGTTCGTCGGAATTCTGCTGGGGATCGAGGGCGCCGTCGAGGACCATCGCGCGCACGTTCTGCGGGAACTGCTCCGCGTAGGCGGTGCCGAGCCGGGTGCCGTACGAGTAGCCGAGGTAGGTGAGCTGCCGGTCGCCGAGCACCGCGCGGAGGACGTCCATGTCCCGGGCGACATCCCGTGTGCCGACGTTCGCGAGCACGTCCGTGCCGGTTCGTTCGGCGCACTGTGCCGCGAACTCCTGCGCCTCCTGTTCTGCCTCGGCAATAGCCTCCGGGCTGCGGTCGAGATCGGCCTCGGCCCTGTCCTCGTCCTTCTCCTCGGGGGTCAGGCACACGATCTGCGGGGTCGACGCTCCGATGCCGCGCGGATCGAACCCGATGACGTCGAAGTGCTCGGCCAGCGGCGTTCCGGTCCCCACCACTGCCATGCCGAGCCCGGAGGCACCGGGGCCACCGGGATTGACGAGCAGGGAACCGACCTTCTCACCGGTCGCCGCCATGCGGGACACCGCGATCTGCGCGGTCTGTCCCTGCGGATCGCCGTAGTCGACGGGAACGTTCACCTTCGCGCACTCGAGCGTGCTGAGGTCGGATCCGTCGGTGCTGAACCCGTCGCACGAACCCCACTCGATCTGCTGGGTGTAGAAGTCGTCCAGGCCGTCCGGGATCTCCCCGGCATCCGAGCGCACGTCGGGATCCGCCGCGGCGTACGGCGCCGTGACGACACCGGCGGTCAGGAACGCCGCGGTCGTCAGGATCGCCGCTGCAGCGGCCCGCCGTCGCGGACGCACCTCGGAGAACTGTGAAGCCACCATGCGATTCGCCTGCCCTTCAAGAGGTTCGGGCGGACCTGCCCGAAGGCCCGAAGCGGAGTCTTCGGGTCCTTCGAGCGTCGCGGCGAAGGGTGGGGCGAACCAGCAGCCCTGGGTGGAGACAGCGGTACCCTCTGCGTTACCGGGGAATCCCGGAACGTGAGACGGTCAGGAACGCGTGAGCAGCGTGCACCACTGGTCGAGATCGGGAGCGGACGCCAGCGACACGAAATCGATGTCGGCTCCGGCGCCGCGCCAGTGTTCGACGAGCGCCATCAGACGCACCGAGTCGAGACCCTGGTCGACCAGGCTCGCCGTCGGGTCCAGCTCGTCGGGCTCCACCTCGAGAATCCGGGCGGTGTCGGCGAGAATCGTTCCCCGATCCAGCATGCTTCTCCTTCTGCTACGAATGCGCCGGCGCTGCCGTCACCGGCCCCCGACACCCGAGATATTTCGGTTAGGCTAACCGAAATCGAATACGGGTCAAAGCTCCCGTTCGCCCGACTCGACCCGGGCGAATGCGGTTCGACACCGACCCCGACGTGGCAGCACCAAAGGTTAGCCTAACCGTATATGTTCTTGTGTGGTCGTGTGCCCCACGCGATCGTCCACTTCACCGCTACCGAGAGGTGTGCGTCATGCAGGCACCGGCCCCCGCCGCGCAGGTCACCGGCACGGCCCCCTTCGCCCTGTCCCGCCCCCACGGCACGGTCGTCGCCGACGGCGTCGCCGAATCCTGGTCCCGCGTCGACGATGCCGCCGCGGCCCTGCGCGCGGGAACGGTCCGCGCCGTCGTCGGCGCACTGCCGTTCGACCCGGACCACCCGGCAGCCCTGACCGCCCCGCAGACACTGACGCACACGCCCGCACCGATCTCCAGCCCTGCCGAGGCACTCCCCGCCATCGTCATCGACGCGGCACTGCCGTCCGAACGCGAACACCTCGACCGGCTCGCGACCGCCCTGACACGGCTGCGGTCGGACGACGAGCTCGCCAAGGTCGTTCTCGCCCGCGCCCTCGTCCTGCGTGCCGAACGTCCGGTCACCGCCGGGCAACTGCTGCACCGGCTGGCCGCAAACGACCCGAACGGCAACGGTTTCGCCGTCGACCTGAGCCCGGCGGGCGGAAGCCGGCGCGGACGGTACCTGGTCGGTGCCAGCCCCGAGGTCCTCATCCGCCGCCGCGGCGACCGCGTCACCGCGCATCCCCTCGCCGGGTCCGCGCCACGCCATTCCGATCCCGAGATCGACCGCAGAACCGGCGAGGCACTCGCCGCCTCCGCCAAGAACCTCGCCGAGCACGCACACGTCGTCGCGGACCTGCGCGCGAGCCTCGAACCCCTGTGCATCGACCTCGACATCCCGGAACGGCCGCAGCTGACCAGCACCCGGCAGCTGTGGCACCTCGGCACCCCCGTGTCCGGGCGCCTGCGCGACTCGTCCGTCACGGCCCTCGACCTGGCCGTCGCAGTGCACCCGACCCCCGCGATCTGCGGCACCCCCACGGTCGCCGCGCGCGAGGTGATCCGCGAACTCGAGGGTGACCGCGGCTTCTACGCCGGCGCGATCGGCTGGTGCGACGCCGACGGCGACGGCGAATGGATGGTCGCGATCCGGTGCGCCGTGCTGGACGCCGACGGCCGCACGATCACCGCGCACGCCGGTGGCGGCATCGTCGCCGCGTCCGATCCTCAGGACGAACTCGACGAAACCACAACCAAATTCGGAACCGTTCTCGATGCATTGGGGGTACACCGGTGAGCACACCCGTCAGTCTCGTCGTCGGCGCCGCGCAGGGCATAGGCCGCGCGACCGCCCTCACGCTCGCCGGGGCGGGGCATCGCGTCGTGCTCGCCGACCACGACCCCGAAGGTCTGCGCAAGACCGCGGCGATGCTCGACGAACCCGCCCCCACCTTCCCCGTCGACATCCGCGACGCCGACGCCGTCGACTTCGCGATCGACACCGTCGAATCCGAGCACGGCCCCATCACGAAACTCGCACACGTCGCCGGTGTGTTCTCCACCGCCTCGATCCTCGACGGCGACCCGGACGAATGGCAGCGCATCTACGACGTCAACGTCACCGGCCTGGTGTCGGTGCTGCGCGCCGTCGGCCGGCGGATGCGCGACCGCCGAGGTGGGTCGATCGTCGTGGTCGGCTCGAACTCGGCGGGTGTGCCCCGAATCGGCATGGGGGCCTACGGATCGTCGAAGGCCGCGGTGTCGATGATCGCGCGGGTCCTCGGACTCGAACTCGCCGAATTCGGAATCCGCGCCAACATCGTCGCGCCCGGATCCACCGACACCGCGATGCAGCGGTCGCTGTGGGCCGACCCGGACGACGACGCGGGCGCGCTCGGCGCGATCGCCGGTGACCCCGCCCAGTTCAAGGTCGGTATCCCGCTCGGCCGGATCGCCGAACCCGGCGACATCGCCGACGCGATCGAGTTCCTGCTCTCCGACCGCGCCCGGCACATCACCATGCAAGCCCTGTACGTCGACGGTGGCGCGACCCTGCGCGCCTGAGCATCCCCGAAAGGATCGTTTCGTGACATCCGGTCTGCGGCGCACCGCGCTCGCCGAAACCGCCCGCTACCCCGAAGAATTCGCGGAGCTGTATCGAGGAGCGGGGTACTGGACCCCCGAGACGTTCGCGCAGTTCCTGCCGGCGCGTGCCGCCGAGTTCGGCGACCGGGTCGCCGTCACCGGACTCGATGCGCGCGGCGAACAGCGACGCCTGACCTACCGTGAGCTGGACGAGTCCGCGGCCCGGATCGCTTCGGGGCTCGCGGAACTCGGCGTGCACGCGGGGGACCGCGTGGTCGTGCAACTGCCGAACATCGTCGAGTACACCGAGGTGCTGTTCGCGGTCTTCCGTCGGGGTGCACTGCCGGTGTTCGCGCTGCCCGCGCACCGCGCCGCCGAGATCGGCTACTTCTGCCGGTTCGCCGACGCCGCCGCGTACGTCGTGGCGGCGGAGAACGGCGGATTCGACTACCGGAACCTCGCCCGCGAGGTGTGCGCGAGCCTGGACAATCCCCCGGCGGTCGTGGTCGCCGGTGACGCCGCGGAGTTCGCCGCACTCGACGCGCTGCGCGCGCACGAGCCGACCCCGGCGGCGGAACTCGACCCCGAATCGGTTGCCTTCCTTCAGCTCTCCGGTGGCACGACCGGAACTCCGAAGCTGATTCCGCGGACCCATTCCGACTACCTGTACTCGGTGCGCGAATCGGCCCGCATCTGCGGGGTCGACGCCGACACGCGCATGCTCGTGGCACTGCCTGCCGCCCACAACTTCCCGATGAGCTCCCCCGGCATCCTCGGCGTGCTGCACACCGGCGGCACGGTGGTGCTGGCCCCGGATCCCAGCCCCGACACCGCGTTCGCGCTGATCGAACGCGAGGCGATCACGATGGCCTCGTTGGTGCCGCCTCTCGCCATGGCGTGGCTGTCGGCGCGGGCCCATAGCGAGCGCGACCTGTCGTCCCTGCAGGTTCTGCAGGTCGGCGGCGCGAAGTTCCCCACCGAAGCCGCCAAACGAGTGCGGCCCGAACTCGGCTGCACGCTCCAGCAGGTGTTCGGAATGGCGGAGGGACTGGTGAACTACACGCGTCTCGACGACGACGAGGACACGATCGTCACCACGCAGGGGCGGCCGATCAGCGTGCATGACGAGATCCGCATCCTCGACGACGACGACGTTCCCGTTCCCGTCGGCGCCACCGGGCACCTGCTCACCCGCGGCCCGTACACCATCCGCGGCTATTACAATGCCCCCGAACATAATTCGACGGCGTTCACCCCGGACGGCTTCTACCGCACCGGCGACATCGTCCGTCTCACCGAACGCGGCTACATCGTCGTCGAAGGCCGTGCCAAGGACCAGATCAACCGCGGTGGCGAGAAGATCGCCGCCGAGGAGGTCGAGAACCATCTGATCGCCCATCCCGCGGTGCTCGACGCCGCCGTCGTGGCGATGCCCGACCGGTACCTCGGCGAACGCACGTGCGCATTCGTCGTGACCGAAGGGGAAGCCCCGAAAGCACTCGAGCTCAAGGCTTTCCTGCGTGAACGCGGCCTGGCCGGATACAAGATCCCGGACAAGATGCGTTTCGTCGACGCCTTCCCCGTGACCGGCGTCGGCAAGATCAGCCGGAACGAACTGCGGCGCGCACTGGCCGCGACCTTCGAGAACTGAACGCCCAACCCGAGAAAGCGACGCTCATGGCCCTTCCCGAGTCCGTGTCCTATCCGCTGCCCGAAGAACAGCCGGCGAACAGGGTGGCCTGGACGATCGACCCCGAGCGTGCGGTGCTGCTCGTGCACGACATGCAGGAGTACTTCGTGCGCTCGTTCGACCGCTCCGCCGACCCCCTCGCGACGGTGGTACCGAACATCGACGGGATCCGCGACTCCGCGCACGCGGCGGGCGTTCCGGTCGTCTACACCGCACAGCCCGGCAACCAGGATCCCGCCGATCGCGCTCTGCTGCTCGACTTCTGGGGTCCGGGTCTGACGGCCGATCCGGCCGAGACCGCGATCATCGACGACCTGGCTCCGCACGAGGACGACGTCCTGCTCACCAAGTGGCGCTACAGCGCGTTCATCCGCACCGACCTGCTCGAGCGGATGCGCGCGTGGGGCCGCGACCAGCTGATCATCACCGGGGTCTACGCGCACATCGGCTGCCTGACCACCGCGCTCGACGGATTCATGAACGACATCCAGGTCTTCTTCGTCTCCGACGGCACCGCCGACTTCTCGCGGCGCGAGCACACCGATGCGCTGAACTACGTGGCCTCGCGCTGCGCGGTCGTGCTGCCCACCGCCGACGTCGTCGACGCGCTGGCGTCGGCGAACGTCGCCGGGGACCTGGCCGCTTCGCGGGCCTGACCTACGCGACTGCGGTGACGCGTTCGTCGCGCCGTATCGCGAGTTCGGCGTAGCGGCCGTCGCGGGCGAGAAGTTCGTCGTGGCTGCCCAATTCGACGATCCGGCCGCGGTCGAGCACCGCGATCGCGTCGGCCGCCCGCACCGTCGAGAGCCGGTGGGCGATGGTGATGGTGGTGCGGCCGCGGCGCGCGGCGTCGAGTGCCTGCTGCACGGCCCGTTCGGTTTCGTTGTCGAGCGCGCTGGTCGCCTCGTCGAGCACCAGGATGCGCGGGTCCCGCAACAGCGTCCGGGCGATCGCGAGGCGCTGCTTCTCACCACCGGAGAAGCGGTGCCCGCGGGCGCCGACGAGCGTGTCGTATCCGTCGGGCAGCGACCCGATCAGATCGTGGATCTGCGCGGCGCGCGCGGCGTCCTCGATCTCCGCGTCGGTGGCGTCGGGCTTGGCGTAGCGCAGGTTCTCGCGCACGGTCGCGTGCAGCAGGTAGGTCTCCTGCGAGACGACGCCGACGAGTGCGGCGACGTCGGAGAGCGGAAGGTCGCGCAGATCGACACCGTCGATCGTGACGCGTCCGGTCGTCGGGTCGTGGAGGCGAGCGACGAGCGAGCCGAGTGTGGTCTTGCCGGAACCGGTCTCACCGACGAGGGCGATCTGCGCGCCGGCCGGCACGTCGAGATCGATGTGGTCGAGCGCGGGACGGTCGGCACCCGGGTAGTACAGGCTCACGTCCTCGAAGCGCACCGCTCCGGCGACCCGGTCGAGGTCGAGCCGGACCGGATCGGTGGGTTCGTCGATCTCCACGATCAGGTCCAGGTATTCGAAGATCCGGCTGAACAGGGCCAGCGACGCGGTGACGGACACGCCCACGTCGAGCAGGCTCATGAGGGGGCGGAAGAGCGCGGCCTGCAGGCCGGTGAAGGCGACCAGGGTGCCGATGGTCATGCCGCCGGATGTCGCGGGCAGGCCGGCCACGAGGTACAACACCGCGGGGATCGCCGCGAACACGATGTTCATGGTGGCCATGCGCCACCGGCCCGACAGCTGCGCGTGCACCTCGAGATCCGCGAGTTCGGCGGAGGTGTCCGCGAAGCGGCGGGACATGGACGGTCCGGTGCCGAGCGTCTTGGACAGGAGCACACCGCTGATGGACAGGCCCTCCTCGATCTGGGTCTGCATGTCGGCGAGGCGGCGCTGCTGACGCGCGGTGACCTCGCGGCGCATGAGCGCTACCTTGCGGGTCAGCCAGATCGCGGGCGGCAGCACCACGAGCGAGAGCAGCGACAGGCGCCAGCTCAGTACGGCCATCGCGACGGCGGTGCCGACGACGGTGGTGATGTTGGCGGCGATCGACGTGGCCGTGGAGGTCACGACGTTCTGCATTCCGCCGATGTCGTTGGTCAGCCGGGACTGGATCTCACCGCCGCGGGTGCGGGTGAAGAAACTCAGGGACTGACGCTGCAGGTGGGCGAAGACGCGGGTGCGCAGGCCGTGCATGATGCGCTGGCCCACCGTGGTGGAGATCCAGGTCTGGGCGACGCCGAGCACCGAGGAGGCGACGGTCACCGCGAGCATGCCGGTGACGACCCACAGCAGCAGCGAGACGTTCTGTTCGGGGATGGCATGGTCGATGGCCGCGCGGACGAGGAAGGGGCTGGCGAGGGAGATCACGGACGAGGTGACGATGAGCGCCACCACGAGTGCGATCTGCCAGCGGTAGGGCGCGAAGAGGGCACCGATGCGGCGCAGGCTGACGGGTGAGTCCTGAAGCTGGCGTCGATCGAGGGGGTCGACCTTGCCCCGTTTTCCGGGACCGGGACCGCCGCCCGGGGGGAGGTGCATCATGTACACCACCTCCTTCTGAGTCGATGTAACGTATTGAGGTTGCCTCACTAAGAGGTAAACGTCAAATGCGGTACTCTTCATTCCATGGCCGATTCACCCGCAACATTGCGTGATCTGCTGATCACGGCCACCCGCACGCTGCGACGACGTTGGCACGAGACCCTCGAACCGTGGCATTTGTCACCTCACGAGCACCGCGCCCTGCGCGTCGTCGGCGGCTCCGACGGGTCCCCGCTGCGGCTCGGCGAGGTCGCCAAGGCGCTGCGGATCGTGCCGCGCTCGGCCACCGAGGTGATCGACCGGCTCGAGGCCCGCGGACTCACCGAGCGGATCCCCGACCCCGCCGACCGCCGCGCGGTGTGCGTGCAACTGACCGACGCGGGACGCGACCTCGCCCGGCAACTCGACGCGGCGCGCGACGCCGAAGCCGGCGAGTTCTTCGCCCCGCTCGACGACCACGACCGCGCCGAGCTCGCACGGATCCTGCGCAAGCTCGTCGAGCCCTGACGGGAGTTCGAGGTTCCCGCAATCCGGATGGACAACAGCGCGCGGTCGGCAGCGCGCCGCTGTCGTCCCGTTCGGCGGCTTGCGACGCCATGACCAGTGCCACACCCGTAATGGTTCATTCGGAGGACGAGGCCGGATCCCGAACCCCGGTACCCTGCGATTGTTCGATGGCTCGTGGTCTCAGGAGGTTCGGCATGGTCGGCTCACCCGAATCGATTCGTCGCGGCTTCGGCCTGGTCACAGCGGCCCTCGCGATCACCACGATGTCCGCCCTCCTGACGTCGCCGGCCGCCGGCGCGGCACCGGACGAAACCGGCTCCTGCCCAGAACGTTTCGTGCTCGCGGTGGACGGCACCAAGAACGTCGATTCCATCGATTCCCTGGACCCGGAGTCGCCGCTGGCGCAGATCTCGGAGCGCTACCGGCAGCCGGGCACGATCGTCGAACACATCCGCTATCCCGCGGTGGTCGTGCCGGTGCCGGACTCCGGTTCCAGCAAGGGCTCGGACGGCATCGCCTACGACGAGTCGAAAGCAATCGGCAAGAGCCGGTTGCGCGAGGCGATCACGCGGGAGCACGCGGTGTGCCCGAACTCGGAGCTCGTCGTTCTCGGTTACTCGCAGGGGGCCGCGGTCGCGGGCGATGTCCTGGCCGAGATCGCGCACGACGGTTCGGTTCCCCCGGACCGCATCCGGGGTGTGCTCTACGCGGATCCGCGCGACGAGAACGGCGTCGAGTCCCAGTTCCCCGGACAGGTGGCCCCGGGCATCACGCTCACGGGCGGACGCCACGATTTCGGTGACATCCGGGTGGACCGCGTCTGCCTCGCGGGCGATGCGGTGTGCGACGCCCGGACACCGGAGGACAGCGAGCACTGGCTCATCGAGGACCTCGCCGGATACCTGCTCCTGCACACCGAATATCCCGACTACGTGCGCTGACGGCCTACATTCGCCGCACCAGGGAACCGCCCCGGCGGCGATCGTAGGTGATGCCGCACCGGTCGACGACCTGACCGAGCGTCACGTGGCAGTCGTCGCTGTCGAAGGCCCGCGAGAAGCGGCCGTCGGGACGCACCCACACGCGAATCGCAGGCGCCGTCCCCGAGGAGGCGAGCAGGTATTCGTCGCAGCCGTCGGCGGCCACGGACACCCCGCGCACGGCACCCTGGGCAAACGCGAGTTCGATGAGGTCGTCGATCATGCGATTAGGCTAGCCTAATCTAATCCCCGGTGGGGGTGCTACGTCGACGACGACAGATCGAGCCTCACAAGTTCGTGCACTAACTGTTGGTATCCTCGACGAGATGAGTTCCGACGCCGCCGCTCCGTTCACACCGACCCGCGCGGACGATCCCTTGGCCCTCGACCGTCAGGTGTGCTTCGCGCTCGCCGTGGCCAATCGCGCAGTACTCGCGGTCTACCGGCCGATCCTGGAGCCGCTGGGACTGACCCATCCGCAGTATCTGGTGATGCTCGTCCTGTGGGAGCAGGCACCGCTGTCCGTCAAGGAGATCGGGCGGGTCCTGCAGCTCGACTCGCCCACCTTGTCGCCTCTGCTCAAGCGTCTGCAGGCGCTCGGCCTGATCACGCGCACCCGCAGCACCGCCGACGAACGGCAGCTCGTCGTCGACCTCACCGACGAGGGTCGCGCGCTGCGGAGCCGCGCCGAGGCCGTGCCCGGTACCGTCGTCGACACGCTCGGTGTGGACATCTCCGAACTCGAGGAGCTGCACGCCGTCCTGAGCCGCGTCAACGCGGCAGCGTTGAAAGCCGGTGCGCTGCAACACAAGTGATGCCCACCCGGTAGGCAGTGGCGCAAACCACCGAACGGCCGGTCGCGCGCGGCCGGCTGCGCGCGACCGTTCGACGGTTCGGTGCCTACGAGTCAGGCGGTGCGGAGCGCGACGGACGCCTCGCCCGTGTAGACGAGGAACGTCAGCGATTCCTGGAAGTACAGCTGCACGGTCTCGGCGTCGTGCGACAGATACCCGATGGACAGGTCCTGACCGATCTGCAGGTCGAAGTCGCCGCCGCGGGTGCTGAGCACGAACGCGCCGTCGATCGCGGGAGCCCAGATGATGTCGCCGTCGATGAGCCGGCGGATCTGCTCCCGGATCGGGTAGCCGTGATCGGCCGTCTCGCTGACCTTCGTGAACTCGTCGGCACCGAGCAGCACCGAGTACGGGCCGCCGACACCGGCGAGACGCAACTGCGACAAGGCCTGGCTGATCGCCTCGGGAATGTCGCGCGGATCCTCCGGCAGGTTCAGCGCCGGATTCGACGAACTCGCGCGGATCCCTTCGATCCCGGCCGCCGCGTAGCCCTCGAAGATCGCGCGGTCCTCCGCGAACGCGATCTTCTTCGCAGCCTCCTTCACCGGATCCCAGTCGGAGTCCTGCGCGCCGCGCTCGACGTTGTCGATCTCCTCGCGGGACAGCGTGAACGGCACCCGCAGCTCGACGAGCGGCGCGACCCGGTGCCGCCGCGACTGCACACCCTCGGCGGGAGCAGCGATCGTCTCGGTGCGCCCCAGCCCGACCGCGGCGAAATCGACGCCGTGCGGGCCGGAGAAGTCCACGACCGTGCGGCCGGCGACGTGCCGCTTGAAGGTGCGGATCGCCTCCTCCTCGATCGACGCCCACGCGGCATCGGTGATCGGGGCGAGATCGCGGTAGAGGTTGTTCATCGCGTCGAACTCCTTCTGAGAGTGCCTATTCCGAGTGATCCGTCGCCCGGTGTGGTCGAACGCCCGTCGACGGGCTCCGGACCCGCTTCGGCGTTCACGGTGCGGCGCGGTGCGGGAAGATCCTCCAGGAACTCGGCGGACGGGCAGAAGAACAATCCGCCGGTGACCGCCGTGGAGAAGTCGAGAATCCGATCGTGGTTGCCCGGCGGATTGCCGAGGAACATGTTGCGCAGCATCTGCTCGGTGACGTCCGGCGTGGCCGCGTATCCGATGAAGTAGGTGCCGAATTCGCCGCTGCCGATGCTCCCGAACGCCATGTTGGCGCGCACGATCTGTCGTTCGTTGCCGTCCGCATCGGTGACGTTGTTGAGCGCGACGTGCGAGTTCGACGGCTTGACGTCGTCGTCGAGTTCGATGTCGTCGAGTTTGGTCCGGCCGATCACGCGTTCCTGCTCCTCGACCGGCAACGCGTTCCAGGCCTCGAGGTTGTGCAGGTACTTCTGCACGATCACGTAGCTACCACCGGCGAACTCGGCGTCCTCGTCGCCGACGAGAGCCGCGGCGACCGCGTCCTCGTCCTCGGGGTTCTCGGTGCCGTCGACGAAACCGAGCAGGTCGCGACGATCGAAGTAGCGGAAGCCGTGCACCTCGTCGACGAAGGTCGCCACCGGGCGCAACCTGTCGTCGATCTTGGCGGCGAGCTCGAAGCACAGGTCCTGAGAGGAGGCCCGGATGTGGAAGAGCAGGTCGCCGGGTGTGGACGGGGCACGGTGCACTCCCCCGTCGAGTTCGACGAACTCGTGAAGCTCGGCCGGCCGCGGGCCGTCGAACAGCCGGTCCCACAGTCGGGAGCCGATGCCCACGACGCAGGACAGACCACCCTCGGGGATCCGGAATCCCACCGCGCGGCGCAGAGCCGCGAGGTCTTCGAGCAGGTCACGAACGTCGGATTCGCCACCCTCGTCGACGGTCGCGACGAGGAAGATCGCCGCCTCGGTGAGCGGCGTCAGGATCGGTTGCGCACGGGCCACAAGAGCACCGTAGATCACCGGGTCGGACAAATCCCGTCGCAACCCGCCGTCCGGTCGACCCGACGGTGCCGCCGCTACCGCGACAGAGCGTCGCGGATCGCGGCGGCAGTACCGTCGAGCACGGTCCGGTTCGGACTGCGGGGTACCGCACGCAGACCGAACCCGTCACCGTGCCTTCGCGGAATGACGTGCAGGTGGACGTGGAAGACCTCCTGCCCCGCGGCGGTGCCGTCGGCCAGGAAGAGGTTCACGCCGTCGACGGGCAGGTCGCCGGAACGCAGCGCGATGGCGATGCGCCGGCCCGCATCGAAGATGCGCGCCCCGTCCTCGGGGTCGAGTTCTGCCAGACCCGATGCGTGACGCTTCGGAACGACCAGCAGATGTCCGGCCGTGAACGGCCGGATGTCCATGAACGCGATCACGTCCGGCTCGTCGAGCACGACGCTTGCCGGAGCCTCACCTGCGACGATTGCGCAGAAGACGCACGAGGTCATTACCGCGTATCCACGACCGGTGGAGCCGGCAGGCTCACAACAGTCGACGAGAAATCTGATACTCCGTCATACTCTCCGATTCTTCCTGTTGCCTTGCTGCGTGTCCCGGAGGAGCGGGATCGGCACGCACCGCAGGGCCGGTCACCGCATCGGCACCGACCCGACCCGGTCGTGACGCGGACCGAACCGAATCTGTCGGTGCCCGACGATACGGTCGACGCCGCGGTCGAGCACGACGAGATGTTCCCGGCAGGAACCGATCGACGACGACACAGGGCGGGGGTGAACGGATGAGCAACACCGCACCGATGGGCCGACGCCCGTTCGCGTTCACCACCCGCCCCCATCGTGCGGTCGACGACAGCACCGGCGAGCCGATCGGACTCGACGACCTCGACACCCGCATCGCATGGCTGCTCGACCTGATCACCGGCGCCGAAACCGAACTGCTCACCCGACTGTGGCACCCGGACACCTTCGACACCCTGGCCGCCGGCCGTGACCGCGACGGCCGGGCACTGCCCCAGCACGGGCACGTCGCGGCGGCGCGTCTGGGCTGGATCCCGATCTATCCCGGCGGGGTGTACGTGCCGTCGCGGGTGACGCGGGTGGTCACCGCCCAGGCCACCGCGACCCTGCGGACCCTGGCGTATCGGGATGCGGCGATCGCGGCGCTGTCGGCCCGGTTCGATCCCGCCACCGGACGCATCGCCGCACCGGAGTGTGCTGCGGAGTACGTGCCGGCGGGGTTCGCGCGGGGCGTGCGCCGTCAACTGCTCGCGCGGACCCGCCACGTCGGCGAGGCAACGTCCGGCGACGCGATGCGGGACGCAGCACAACCCACACGGCTGCGGATCACCGACATCCAAACCCCGCCGCAGGCCGGTGCGATGGCCCGGCTCTCGGCCGCCGACACACAACTCGCCCGGCTCACCGTCACCGGCGACACCATGGTGCTGACGGTGAAGCTGCCCACCACCGCCGCCCCGACGGGGCGGGCGCAGTGGCGCCCGGTGCGGATGACCGCCGCGCTCCCCCCGCACCTGCACGGCCGGGCGATCACACAGTGGCATCTGCCGACCCTGACCCTCGACGGGCGGGGTCTGCTGCTGCGGTGCGCCGCCACCGAAGCCGTCCCGGCCGGTGACCTCGCGGCGGGCACGGTCGCGGTGGGGGTGGATTGGTCACCGGCCACCCTCGGCGCCGCGGCGATTGTCGCGGAACGCCCGGATGGGTTGGTGTCGGATTTTCGGGGCTTCACCTACGACGACC
>Ga0180218_1000445_pt1 | contig 39414 bp, 42 predicted proteins | sample eDN3rd37CKraftBY_FD_151334 | JGI IMG/M metagenome (GOLD analysis project Ga0180218, IMG submission 151334) | Enriched backyard soil microbial communities from Emeryville, California, USA - eDNA 3rd pass 37_C Kraft BY (version 2) (version 2) | ecosystem: Environmental > Terrestrial > Soil >... | reverse complement strand
GCTCGGCACGCAGACGGCGGGATCGGTGATCCGGCCTGCGTCCTACTGCGGCGTCATCGGGTTCAAGCCGACGTTCGGCTACACCTCGCGCACGGGCGTGCTGGCTCAGTCGGCGCCGCTCGATACGATCGGCGGCTATGCGCGATCGGTGCACGACGTTGCGCTGCTCTTCGACTGCATCAGCATGTTCGATGCTGGCGATGCCGCCATGCGCGAGGAAACGAAGCCTTCGCTTTTGGCGGCGCTCGAATCCTCCGATCTCAGTCCCCCTCGCCTCGCCTTCGTGAAAACGCCGGCGTGGCCGCAGGGCGACGAAGAGATGCGCACGGCGTTCGAAGCATTTACTGGAAAGCTCGGCATTACCGAGACCCCGCTTCCTGCCGAGTTCGACGAGATCTTGCGTCTGCAGCAGATCGTGCAGTTCTCCGATATCGCGCGAAACTATGGCCCTATCGCTGATGCCAATCCCGATCGCGTGTCGGCGAAGCTGAAAGAGATCATCGCCGAGGGCCGCACGTTCACGCAGGCGCAATACACCGCCGCGCGCACGAAGCAGAACGCACTCTATGCGTTGCTGCGCCCGATGCTGACTGAGTACGACGCCATTGTGACGCCTGCCGCGCAGGGCGTTGCGCCCGTCGGTCTCGCGAGCACCGGCAGCCCGATGTTCAACGGGCTTTGGACGTATCTCGAGATGCCGTGCATTTCTCTACCGCTTCTGGAAGCGGGCGGCCTTCCCATCGGCGTGCAGCTCGTCGGCGCACGCGGCGACGATGCCTGCCTGCTGCGCGCTAGCGCTTGGCTGATGGAGCAGCAGACGTAAGTCTCCCACTCCGGCGGCACCATCTGCGTGGTTCTGGGTCCCGGGTCTCGCAAGTGGGCTCGCCCGGGATGACAACTGTGGGGTGCCTCTCGTCGCTAACTCCCGTCATCCTGGCGCGGCGACGGTACGGGCGATCCAGCCGTTCTTGTCATCCCGGCCGAAGCGCAGCGCGGAGCCGGGACCCAGGCAGCATCCAACACTGTCATCCTCGGCTTTATGCCGAGGATCCATCGGCCCTCAATGACGGAGCCTGCTGCCTAATGGATCCTCGGGACAAGCCCGAGGATGACAATAGTGGATCCCCGCCCGCGCGGGGATGACGGTGCTGAGGCGCAGCCTCACGCGTCATCCTCGACCGAATAAGCGTAGCGAATGATGGTTGGGGATCCAGCGTAAGACTCGTCGAAGACACGAATATATCGAACCTTCGGCAGTTTTATGCTGGATCCCCGAACGGCTCGCAGGTTCGCCGTTCGAGGATGACGGCAAAAAGAAAATGGCCGGGCGAGCCCGGCCATAATCTGAAAATTCCAAAGCGAAGTCGGCTAAATCGAACTTACGCCAGCTTGAACGGCATGTCCTTGCCGGCGAAGAAGGCGTCGATGTTGTCGAGCGCTTCGAAGCCCATCTGGTTGCGCGCCTCGATGGCAGCCGAACCCAGATGCGGGAACAGGAACGTGTTCGGCAGGTCGTAGTAGCCTTCGTTGATCTTGGGCTCTCCCGCGAAGACGTCGAGGCCGGCATAGGCCAGGCGGCCCGACTTCAGCGCCGCAATCATGTCCTCGTCGTTGACGAGATCGCCGCGCGCCGTGTTTACGACGATGGCGCCCTGCGGCAGCTTCTCGATCGTTGCCTTGTTGAAGAAGCCGCGTGTTTCGGGCGTGGACGGCGCGTTGATCGAGAAGAACTGGGAAACCGCCAGCAGGCTGTCGAGGCTGTCGTGATAGACGGCGTTGTACTTCGCTTCGACCTCGGGCTTGGCGCGGTAGATGTCGTAGTAGTGAATTTCCATGTCGAAGCCGCGCGCGCGCTGTGCGAGCGCCTGGCCGATCTTGCCGAAGCCGTAGATACCGAGCTTCTTGTTATCGAGACGCTGACCGACGAGCTGCAGCGGCTGCCAGCCGGGCCATGACCGCGTGCGGATCATCTTTTCGCCCTCGCCCGCGCGCCGTGCCGAGCCGAGAAGCAGCAGCATCGCGATTTCGGCGGTCGCAACGGTGACGCCGTGGGGCGCGTTGCCGACCTTGATGCCGCGCTTTTTGCAGGCTTCGAGATCGATGTGGTCAAAGCCGATCGAGAACGTCGAGATGCACTTGATGTTCTCGGGGATCCGCTCGATCACGGCGGCCGGGCACTTCTCGTTGAGCGTCAGCAGGATGGCGTCGACCGACTTGGCCGTTTCGATCATCTCGTCGATCGTGATCTTCGGATTGTCGCCGTGGGCAATAACATCATAGGACTCGCGGGCGCGGGCCATAGCGGCCTCAGGAAGCGGCCAAGTGATCAGGATCTTCTTTTTCGACATGAGGTGGAGTTTCTCCCGGAGGTCGGACGTTCATCGCAGGCACCGCTTGTGCCCGACCGGGGCGGACCTGACAAGCCCGGTCCGCCGCTGCGCTGCACCGCAACCGGCCGCAGCGAAACGCTTTTTTCACCAAGCCCGCCCCAGAATGCCCGCCTGACAACCTCCTCCGCGCTGGCCTCTCGAGACAATCGTCATGCGTAAGATCCTGCTTGGTCTGGTCGTACTCGCCGGCGCCAAGGTCTGGTACCAGGACCATACCTATCGCACCGCCATGGGCGAGGCGGTGGTCGAGGCCTATCGCGAACGCGCCATCGAGGTCTGCCGCCGGAATGGGCCGAAGAAGGCTGCCGGGGCGCGCGACGATGCGGCCACTGCCTGGGCTTCGCCCTCAATCGAGGCCGTCATCGGCAATCCCGATATCGACGTTGCCTTTTGGGATACCCACAATCCGCTTTGGAGCCAGCGCTTCCGCGACCCGCATTTGATCCTTACGGCAGCCAAGGGCGGCGCACGCTGCTCCTATGACGTGCATGAGGGCGGGGCCAAGCTCTCGATGCGCTAGGCCTCGTCCCCGCTTAGGACCGCCGGGAGCAAATCCTTAACTAACAACGCCCTATTCATAATTAACGGGGACAATGACGCCTGAGCCGGTTTGCGCCGGCGCGGGCGTTGCGGTTGAGGCGCCCGGACCTCACGGGCACTTGCGGGCGGATGAAGCGAAAGACGGCACAACGAACACGGGGGAGCGCGCGGCTTGGGCTTGCCGCGGCCGGTGCAGCCGTTGTGAAGCGTGCCAAGGCCGTTGTGGGCCTGCCCATAATCGCGGCCCTCATCGCCGCCGGAACGGTCGCCGTCCTCCCCGATCGCTACACGGCGACGGCTCTCATCCACGCCGATCCGTTGCCGAAGCCTGCCACGGTAGCCCCGCCTGTGGCCGATGCCGCCCCGGCCTCCCCTACGCTTGCGTCCGAAGCCGAGTGGAAAGAGCTGCAAGAGCAGATCGCGTTCATGGGTTCGGCGGCGATCATTGATCCCGTCATTGCCGAGCTTGGGCTGGCTCAGGATTCCGAGTTCAACGCCACGCCGATGCTGTCGCGCATGCTCGGTCTTATCCGCAGTCCGGCGCCCGACGAGGCGCTACGCGCGGCCATCAGCAATCGCCTGAGCATCAGCCGCGTGCGCAGCACGTCCATGCTCAACGTCCAATTCACGTCGCGCGAGCCTCAGAAATCCGCGCGGATCGCGAACGCGATCGTCCGGCAGTTTCTGGCGCAAAAACAATCGCCGCTTTCGAACGCCGCCGCTTTGACTCTCCGTGCCTCCGGCAACCTTACAGCATCGGAGCGAATGTTCGCGTCGCTCGTCGAGACGTATGGACGGACCCGGGCGTTCGCTGGACCGCACATCGTGAACTTGGCCGGGCCGCCCGGGCGGCCGGCGGGGCCGCGGCGCGTCCGCATCGTCGTCGTTACCGGCGGATCGGCTTTGTTGCTTTCGATCATGCTGGCGCTCTGGCTCGAACGGGAAGCCTTGCTGCGCACGCGGAGAGTGGAGAAGACGCTCGCCTGTCCACATATGAGTTCCATCCCGGCCATCGCTCCGCCGGCCGATCCGGTTGCCAGCACGCGCGGCGCACGGATGATCATTGCCGAGCCCGAAGGCCGCTATGCGGGAGCCGTCCGCAAGGTCTGCAATGAACTGGGCAGGCGGAAAACCAACGATGCAGCGCGCGTTGTCCTTGTCGCCTCGGCGCTGCCGCACGAAGGCTCGGACATTTTCGCCTCGAATATCGCGCACTACTTTGCGCTGTCAGCCCAGCAGGCGCTTCTCGTCGATTGCGATTTCCGCGGCAAAGGCCTGACGCGCGAACTGACGCCGCAAATCGGCGGCGGCCTTCTCGATCAGATTGCCGCGCACGCGCCGGTTGAAGATGTGGTCCTGCGCGATTGCCTCACGGGGCTGCATTTCCTGCCTGCCTCCGGCCCCATGCCCGTTCCGATCGCGGTGGGGACGGCCATCCGCTCAGCGGAATTCGCGAACGCGCTTGCTGGTCTCAAATCGCACTTTCCGCTGATCGTACTCGCGGCGCCGCCGCTGCTGCCGATCGCGGATGCCCGCGTGCTCGCCGAACTCGCCGACGACATCGTTTTTCTGACTGCGTGGCACCGGACGCCGCAGTCTCTCGCGAAGGAAGCGCTGACGCTGCTTGACGCCAACCAGAGAAAAGTTGTCGGCGCCGTACTCACGGACATCGCCGAGGATGACGTCACCGGCGTGATGAGTTTTACCGCGATTTTCCAGGAGATCCGGCGCGCCACCGGCATCACCTTGATGGATCGCGCGGCCTAGCGAGAGACATGCAGCGCGAGAGGCAACAACCTCCCGCTGCACTGATCGAATCCTACGCCAGACATGCTCCGGGAAAAGTTGCCTATCCACTTCGGGAAGAAATTCCCGATGCGGCGCGGTGTTTCACGGCGCCATCAGCGCCTCTCAGCGCTACCTAAAAACTGTTCTAAATCAAATCTCCAACAGCGCACTTTTAACGGCGCGCCTTGAGAATTTCACACTAGTAACTCATCAGCAAAATCGCTACACGCCATCGGGAAATCCGACATTCTTTCGCTAGAGAAGGTCATCGCGTGATCAGAACTTTGAAGCGTTCCTGGCTTGCGTACGCGCTTGCCTTGCCGATCGGTACTTTCGCGACACAGGCAGTGGCTGACCCTGCCGCTCCGGCAACGCCTGAAGCCCACACGGGCACACAGGTCGAACTGAACAAGCTCGAGCACGCCGAAAAGGGTTGCCGCGCCTACATGGTCGTCAACAATCCCGGCGAGACGACCTTCCAGTCCTTCAAGATCGATCTCGTCCTCTTCCAGACCGACGGCGTCATCGGCAAACGATTTTCCATCGATCTGGGGCCTCTCAAGCCGAAAAAGAAATCGGTCAAGCTCTTCGAGATCGACGGCGTTCAGTGCGACAAGATCGGCTCCCTTCTCATCAATGACGTGATGGAATGCAAAGCTGATGGCGCTCCGGTTTCGGGCTGCCTCGATGGCCTCAAGACGTCGACCCTGACGAACGTCCAACTTTCAAAGTAACGCGGTGAGCGACTGATGAGCGAAGAAATTACCGGAAGAGACCTAACGATCCTCGGCCTCTTCAATCATGCCGATCTCGTCGTGAAATCCATCATCGTCGGTCTGTTGCTGTGCTCGATCGTCTGCTGGGCGATGGCGCTCGAAAAGCTCATCCGCGTGTGGCTCGTCAATCGCGAGATCCGCAATCTGGAGCGGAACGGCGCTTCCGCCATTCTGCACAAGGGCCGCCCGAGCAGCCTCGTCGGCGCTGTCGGAGATGCTGCGCGCACGGAATGGGAAGAAGGCGCCAATGATGCATCAGCGGGCGAAGTTCGCGACCGGATGGAAATCGCCATGCGCGCCGCGGTGAAGCGCAAGCTGAAAAGCATCGAACAGGGCCTGCCCTTTCTCGCCACGCTCGGATCGGCCGCGCCGTTCATCGGCTTGTTTGGCACCGTGTGGGGCATCATGAACTCGTTCACGGCCATCGCGCAGCAGCAGGACACCAGTCTTGCCGTCGTTGCGCCCGGTATCGCCGAAGCGTTGTTCGCGACGGCCGTCGGCCTCGCCGCCGCAATTCCGGCCGTCATCTTCTATAACCAGATCACGGTCGCGCTCGGCCGGGCCTCCGATCGCGTTGCTCCGGCCATCGTCGGCTTGGCACGGACGCTTTCCCGTCGTGGTGTTGAGGGTGTGAACTGATGGGAATGTCCGTCGGCAGCGGTTCGTCGGGTGACGAGGACGGCTACAAGCCCCTCGCCGAAATCAACGTCACGCCGTTCGTCGACGTGATGCTCGTGCTGTTGATCATCTTCATGGTCGCGGCGCCGCTGATGGTGCAAGGCGTGCCGCTCGATCTGCCGAAGACGTCAGCCGCCAAGGTCGGCGCGCAGAAGAAGCCGATGGTCGTCTCGCTGGCGCCCGACGGCAAGCTCTACATTCGCGACGAGGAAGTGACGCGCGAGTCGCTCGTTCCCCGTCTCATGCAGATCAAGTCGGCCGAGGGCGACGGCATTGTCTACGTCCGCGCCGACAGAAAAATCGCGTACGGCGACGTCATGGAGCTGTTAGGGCGGGTCGGAGAATCGGGCTTTGCCCGCGTTTCCCTGCTTTCTCAGCCGCCGTCGTCGGGAGCGTCCGCCAACAATTAAAGCCGAGAGCCGCTGGAATGAACGCGTTGCGAGCAACCGCGATTGTCATCTCCCTGCTTATTCACGGGACGATCGGCTACGCCATGCTTCCGAGCCTGCAGAATTCCGACGTTCAAGCTCTCGACATGGGCAAGGGCATGGACGTCGTGCTCGTCGAACAGGGCATCGCGACGGCCGGCATCTCGAAGCTCGGCGACGCGATGGAGTCGATCGAGACGAGCGAGATCGTTCCGGTTCAAGAGCAGCACGCCAAGCCGCCGGAAGAGGTGAAGCCCGACGAGCTTCGCGACGTCATCACGTCGGATGCCAGCGAGGTCATCACGGAGACGATCAAGGTCGAAGAGCCGCCGCCGCTAGAAACGCCTCAGGAGCAGCCGCAGACGATCGAGACCAAGGCGCAGCCCGAGCAGGTCGCCATCGTCACCGAGCAGAGTTCGGGCGAGGCGAAGTCTGGCGGCGACGCCAAGGCCTTCGGCCGTTACCTCGGCCAGATCAACGACCGGGTGCAGCGGGCCAAGATCAATCCGCGTTCAGCGGTTGCAGGCACCGTGGTCATGCGGTTCACCGTCGGCACGGACGGCAAACTGCTGTCGAAGGAAGTCGCCGCGAGTTCGGGTTCGAAGCTCCTCGATGAGGCCGCCACGGCAGCGCTCGACCGTGCCGCACCCTTCCCGCCGATCCCACCTGAGATCAGTCTGAAGCCGCTCGCTTTCACGCAGCCCTTCAAATTCATCATGCGTTAACGAACGGCCGCCGCGCGCAATCGCTCGTTGCAGCAGCGGCCTGATCCCGACATTTCGCTTCAAATGATATGCACTTCCAGCGCGCAGCGGCCCGTTTCCCGCGGCCGCGAGATTAACTTTGAGTTAGGTCCTCGCCTCTAGATTGAACCCCAAAGTCCGCCTGCGTTGGGTTCTGCGTTATGATTTTTGGATCAGTTGGAAACGCCAAATCCAACTCTTTGATGAATGAATATGCTTCGCTTTTAAGCGAAGCTGTTTTGCGTCATCGCGCGCGCGTTGCCGAGCAGTCGGCGCGCATCGAAGCGGATCTCGCCAGCAAGGTGAAATCCGAGTTCATCGCCAACATGAGCCATGAACTCAGAACACCGCTCAATACGGTGATTGGCTTTTCCAAGCTTCTGACGCAGCATCACCTGCGCCGCCTGCCCGACAAAGAAATCGTCGAATACGCGACACTCATTCACGATGCCGCCGGCCACCTGCTTTCCGTCATCAACGACATTCTCGATATCTCTAAAATTCAAAGCGGAAAATATACGCTCGACGCGCGCGAGGTGAACGTCGGCGAAATTCTCGCCGCGAGCGTCAGCTCCTTCCGCATGATGGCGAGCGAAGCCCACGTCGATTTGCATTTCACGCTTGCGCCCGACCTGCGCGCGATCCGGGGCGATGCCCAGAAGCTGCGCCAGATTTTCACGAACATCATTTCCAACGCGCTGAAATTCACACCGGCCGAAGGCACGGTGGATGTCACCGCGCGCGGTACCGGCACCGGCGGCGTCGTCATTTCCATTCGCGACAGCGGCGTCGGCATGACGGCGGAAGAAATCGGAATCGCTCTGACGCCATTCGGACAGGTGGACGGCGGCCGTTCGCGCTGGCGTGAAGGTGCGGGTCTCGGTTTGCCGATCGCCAAGGCGCTCGTCGAACTCCACGGCGGCTCGCTCGAACTGCGTTCGAACAAGGGCAGCGGAACCGAGGCCATCATCACGCTTCCCGGCCGGGACACAGTAAGCGCAGTCGAGTCTCACAAGTAATCGCTACAGGCGCTTGAAAGGCCCGAGATCCGGAACCGAATGCCAGGCAATCCTCTCCCCAATCCGCTGAATGCTGGTCCCGGTGCCTCCATCGGGCGCATCGTATCCGTCACCGGATCAAAAGCGATCGTGCTCCTCGACGGTGCCAGCGAGCTGCGCTTGCGCTCGCCCGACGGGCGGCCCGAAATGGGCACGCTGCTTGCCGTCGAAACCACGCGCACCACCGTGCTCGCCATCGTCTCTGCGCTGAGCGTTCCGGTTCCCTCGCAACGCGAAGGCGATACTGAAGTCTGGATCGCCGAACTCGGTCTCGTCGGCGAGCTGACGAGCACGGGCGAAGGGCAGCGGCCACGATTCAATCGCGGTGTCAGTTCGTATCCCGCGCTCGGCGATCGCGTGCGGCACGCACAGCGCATCGAGCTCGAAGCAACTTTCTGTGGCGATATCGCCGCCTCGGTTCGCGTCGGCGCGATCCGGCAGGACAGCTCGATTCCGGCGATGGTGCGGGTCGACGAGCTGCTCGGCAAGCACTTCGCCATCCTCGGCACGACGGGCACCGGCAAATCCTGCACCACGGCGCTCATCCTGCGCTCCATCGTGGAGAAGAATCCCAACGCGCACATCGTCCTGCTCGACCCGCACAACGAATATGCGACGGCGTTCAGCGAGTGGGCCGAGGTGATCTCCCCGCGGAACATGCAGCTGCCCTATTGGCTTCTGACGTTCGAAGAGATCGCGGAAGTTCTGGTCGGCGACGGCGACCGCAAGGCCGAGATCGAGATCCTGCAGGAAGTCATCCCGCTCGCCAAGGCCCGCTATCACAGCGTTCGCTCGAGCGAACCCACGAAGCTCCGCCGCGGTTTCGGCGACGCCAGCCGCTATACGGTCGACACGCCCGTTCCCTACCGCATCTCCGATCTTCTGCTGTTGATCGAAGAGCGCCTGGGCAAGCTCGAGAACCGGAAAGACCTCGCGCCCTACCGCCTCCTCAAGCATCGCATCGAGACGATCTCGCAGGACGGCCGCTATGCCTTCATGTTCGGATCGCTCACCGTTTACGACGGCATGGCGCAGGTGCTCGGCCGCCTCTTCCGCGTGCCCGTCAACAACAAGCCGATCACAATCCTGGAGCTGACGGGCATTCCCTCGGAAGTCGTCAACGTTGTCGTGTCGGTTCTCTGCCGCATGACGTTCGACTTCGCGCTGTGGAGCGAGGGTCAGGTGCCAGTGACGCTTGTGTGCGAAGAAGCGCACCGCTATGTGCCGGCGAACGCGACGCTGGGTTTCGAGCCCTGCAAGCGCGCCATCGCCAAGATCGCGAAGGAAGGCCGCAAGTACGGCGCTTCGCTGTGCATCGTCACACAGCGTCCGGCCGAAATCGATCCGACCATTCTCTCCCAGTGCAACACCGTTTTTGCGCTGCGCATGTCAAACGACCGTGACCAGGAGATTGTCTCTTCGGCGGTTGCCGACACGGGCGCGGGGCTGCTCGAATTCCTGCCCTCGCTCGGTCAGCGCGAGGCGATCGCGTTCGGCGACGGCATGGCGCTGCCTGTCCGCATCAAGTTCGACGAATTGCCCAAGCGCTGCCTGCCGAAGTCGTCATCGGCGGCCTTCTCCGAGCGCTGGCAGAAGTCGCTCGGAGACGATGGCTTCCTGGATCAGATCGTCGAGCGCTGGCGGGCCTCGGGAATCCCGGCGCAGGCGGATGGCTCTCATCTGGCCATGATGGCCGATGCGCTTGGCCTGCACGGCCCGTCGACTCCGCCGCCGCCGGATTTCCATGGCGTAGGCCCGGACGCGAGCGCCACCGCGCAAAAAATTCCGCCGCCGCCGATGCCTCAAACGGCCTCGCCTGCCTCCCCGCCGCGATCTAGCGCACCGTTACCGCGCCGGGAGGCGCCCCCGCCCATGCCGCAGGCGCCGTCTTCCGGCCAGGGCAGCAGGGGTGTCGCGCCAGCGGAGTCCTTGCGCTCGTTGCGCGAGCGGCTCACACGTCCGATGGGCTGATCAGATTGGTTGCCAAACAGCGTTTGGCCAGGCTCTTTCTCAAGCCGTTGAGCATTTTCAGCTACAAACGTTGCGTCAGATTGGTGATTGGAGCAGAGCTGCTTCTGCCTGTTATCCTTCTCTCAACGCCCGCTGCCGGACATCGACCTTTCAGATCTGGGGGATATGATTTCTCATGAGCAATATTCATCCAGTCATTCTGTCGGGCGGGTCGGGCACGCGGTTGTGGCCGTTGTCGCGCGCGATGTACCCCAAGCAGTTCATCCGCTTCTTTAATGGTCAGAGCACATCGTTTCTCGGCACGGCGCTCGGCCGGCTGCCGCCGCACGCGGGCTTCGAGAACCCGATCCTGCTCTGCAATAACGATCATCGCTTCCTCGTGCGCGAGGAGTTGGATCGCGCCGGTCTCGAGCCGCGCGCGATCGTGCTCGAGCCCGTTGCACGCAACACGGCGCCCGCGATTGCGGTGGCGGCGCTGATCGCGCTCGAACAAGACCCTGATGCGATCCTCGCCGTCATGCCGTCCGATCACGTCATCGAAGATGCGGTTGTCTTCGCTGAGCACATCCGCCGGGCGGCCGAGGTGGCGGCGACGGGCAAGCTCGTGCTCTTCGGCATCAAGCCAACGGAGGCACATACCGGATACGGCTACATCAAGTGCGGCCAGGCGCTATCGGGCTTTGGCGGGCACGCGTTCGATGTCGCAAGCTTTGCGGAGAAACCCGATCGCGCCACCGCCGAGAGCTATCTGGCGGACGGATCGTATTTCTGGAACAGCGGAATTTTCGCGCTCAACGCCAAGACGTATCTGGCCGAGATCAAGCGCCTCGAGCCCAAGATCCTTGAGGCCGCGCGCGCCTCGCTTGCCAACGCCAGTGAAGATTTAGGCTTCCTTCGCCTCGATCGCGCGGCGTTTGCGGCGGCTCCCAACATCTCCATCGATTATGCGGTGATGGAGAAGACGCGGGCGGCGGCGATTCTGCCGATGAACGTCGGCTGGAATGACGTCGGTTCGTGGTCGTCGCTGTGGGAGATCGCGCCGCGCGATGACAAGGGCAATTTCATCAAGGGCGAAGCGGTTCTCGAGGATACGTCGGATTGCTACGTGCATTCCGAGCGGGCGCTTGTGTCGACGATCGGCGTCAACGATCTCATCATCGTCAACACGCCTGACGCCCTCCTCATTGCCGACAAGAACCGCACGCAGGACGTGTCGAAGATCGTGCAGCGGCTGAAGCAGTCGAACCGCAAGGAGCAGGAGCAGCACCTGCGCAATTACCGGCCGTGGGGTTACTTCGAGACGCTCAACATCGGGCCGCGCTTTCAGGTGAAGCTTTTGCACGTGAAGCCAGGCGGCCAGCTGTCGATGCAAATGCATCATCACCGCTCAGAGCATTGGATCGTCGTGCAAGGAACCGCGCAGGTTTCGATTGGCGATAAGGAACAGCTCGTTCGCGAGAACGAGAGCGTCTACATTTTCGCGACGCAGTGGCACCGGCTGTCGAACCCGGGCAAGGTCCCGGTCGAGATTATCGAAGTGCAGATCGGGTCGTACCTCGGCGAGGACGACATCATGCGGACCGACGACATCTACAATCGCCAGCCCGAAGAGACGAAGTAGGCGCTTTACGTTGGCGCTGGCGACACGCGTTCCGCGAGCCGGCCGCCAGCAGCTTTTCGTTGGCGCTGGCGACACGCGTTCCGCGAGCCGGCCGCCAGCGCAATTTTCACTTCGTCGGGTCGGTCGGCCGGAACGTGAAGATGCGCCCGCGGTCTTCGCCTTCTTGCGGCACGTCGCTGCCAGAGGGTTCCCCGCCTAGCGCCGAGGCCGATGCGGCAGCTGCCGCCGCGCTATCCACTTGGCTCTTGTCGCGGAAAGCGCGCCAGCTCACCGGAATGAAGCCCAGATAAGCCAGCGTCAGCACCGTCAGCGTTTCATACGGGTAGGTAAAGAGAAACGCGACGAGACCGATGGCCAGCACGAATATCGGCAGCACCCATTCGCGTCCGACGCGTTCGCCCGCGAGCTTGCCGGAGTAGGTCGGGATCGACGACACCATCATGAAGGCGATGAAGACCGTGTAGACGAGCACGATCTTGAGGCCCCACAGCGACTTGACCTCGACGAGACCCAGCTGGTCGAGATAGAGCGGCAACAGCACGACAATCGCGGCCGCGGGCGTCGGCATGCCCATGAAGTAGTTCGACTGCCATTTCGGCTTGTCGTCATCGAGCGCGGCGTTGAAACGCGCAAGGCGCAACGCGGAGGCGAGCGCGAAAATCATCACGCAGATCCAGCCCGCGCTCTTCAGGTCGCCCAGCCCCCAGGTGAAGATCAGGAAAGCGGGCGCGACGCCGAAGTTCACGAAGTCGGCGAGACTGTCCAACTCGGCGCCGAAACGGGACGACGCTTTCAGAAGCCGCGCGATGCGGCCATCGATGCCGTCGAGGCAGGCGGCGAAGACGATCGCCGCCAATGCCAGATCGTAGCGGGCTTCGATCCCCATTCGGATCGAGGTCAGCCCGGCGCAGAGGCCAAGCAGCGTGAAGAAGTTCGGCACGAGCATCCGCACCGGGACCCGCCGGTGACGGAAGAGAGACCGGCGCCTGCGGCGGCGCGTTTCGGTCTCGATGAATGGCTCATCCCTGTCCATGGCAGGCTCCTTGTGGCCTTTGCCTTCCATTGCGGCCGGTGGCCGGCGTATCAGGCGCGGCGCGCCTCGCGTTCGGGCTCGACCGAGTGAAGATCGGCGAAAACGGTCTCGCCCGCAATCGCGCGCTGGCCAACGCTGACGAGGGCCGTTTTTCCGGGCGGCAGATAAATGTCAACGCGCGAGCCAAAACGGATCAGGCCGAAGCGCTGGCCGATGCCAACCGCTTCTCCGGTCTCGACGAACGATATGATGCGGCGGGCGATGAGGCCTGCGATCTGGACCACACCGACCTCGCCATCCGTCGGCGTGCCGATGACCATAAGCCGGCGCTCGTTGTCTTCGCTGGCCTTGTCCAAAGCAGCGTTCACGAACTTGCCAGGGATGTAGAGCGAGCGAACGACATTGCCCGCGACCGGCGCCCGCTGGATGTGAACGTCGAAGATCGAAAGGAACGTCGAAATGCGCACGCGCGGCTCCGGCCCCATGCCCATCTCGATCGGCGGCACGACCGTCTCGATCGAGGAGATCTTGCCGTCGGCTGCCGAGACGACCAGGCCCGGCCGCAACGGAGTGACGCGCTGCGGATCGCGGAAGAAATAGATGACCCAGGCGGTGATGCCGGCGCAGATCCAGCCGAGCGGCGGATAGAAGAAGAAGAACAGCAGCGTCACAACCGCGGCAATGGCGACGAACTTATGCCCATCGGGATGCACAGGCGAAAGCTGGTCAAAAATCGTATCGAGAATGCCGTGGCCGTTGGACACGAATTACCTCCTGAAAAAAATTCTGGGCTGCGATAGCACGCCAGTCACCACAAGCCCATTAGGACACGCGATCAAGACACAGGCACTGCGACGAAGCGGAGATCGCCCTTGCTGTCTTCCACCCGAAGCAGCACGGCCTTGCGGCCCGCCTTCTTCACCTTCTCGACGCTCTTGGCCACGTCTTCGGGCTCGGAGACGGCGTCCTGGGCCGCCTCGACGATGACGTCGCCCGGCTTCAGGCCTTTGCTCGCGGCGGGGCTCTGCGGATCGACCGCTTCGACCACGACGCCGGTCATCTTGGCATCGAGATTGTACTTTTTGCGCAGTTCATCGCTCAACGGCGACAGCGTGAGGCCGATGATCTCGGAGCCTTTGGGGTCCTCATCCTCATCGGTGTTGCTCTTCAAGTCGCTCGCGTTGTCGTCATCTTCCTCAAGACGGCCGACGATCACTTTCGCGTTCTGCTTCTGGCCTTTCCGCAGCAGCTCGACGTCGACCTCCTGGCCCACTTCGGATTGCGCCACCAGTTTCGGCAGGCCGCGCATAGTCGTCACGTCCTTGCCGTCGAATTTCACTATGACGTCGCCCGCTTCCAGACCGCCCTTGGCCGCCGGGCTGTCGGGCGTCACCGCGGCGATGAGCGCTCCGGTGTTGTCGGCCAGTCCCAGCGTCTCGGCGATGTCGCCGGTGACGGTCTGGACCTTCACGCCGAGCCAGCCGCGGCGCACTTCGCCGTACTGCTTCAGCTGATTGATGACCTTGGCCACCGTGTCGGAGGGCACGGCAAAGCCGATGCCGATCGAGCCGCCTGTCGGCGAGATGATCGCGGTGTTCACGCCGATCACTTCGCCATTCATGTTGAAGAGCGGACCGCCCGAGTTGCCTTTGTTGATGGCGGCGTCCGTCTGCAGATAATCGTCGTAGGGGCCGGAATTGATGTCGCGGCTTTTCGCCGAGATGATGCCGACGGACACCGATCCGCCGAGGCCGAACGGATTGCCGATGGCCATCACCCAGTCGCCCACTTCGATGCTGCCGGAGTCGCCGAACTTGACGTCGGCGAGCGGCTTCTTGGGCGTCACCTTCAAAAGCGCGAGATCGGCTTTGGTATCGCGGCCCAGGATCTTGTCGACGACGAGCTTGGAACCGTCGTGGAAGTTGATTTCGATTTCCTCGGCGCCTTCGATGACGTGGTTGTTGGTGACGACGAGGCCTTCCTTGCCGTCGATCACGAAGCCGGAGCCGAGCGAGGAGATCTTGCGGTCGCCGTGGGGGACGCCGCCGCGCTTGTTGAAGAAATCGTCGAAGAAGTCCTCGAAGGGTGCGCCCTTGGGCACCTTCGGCAGGGGCACGCCGGCCGGGCCTTTGACGGTCTGCGAGGTCGAGATGTTGACGACGGCATCGGAGAGCCGTTTGGCGAGCGGGGCGACCGACGTCGGGCCAACGAACTGATCGGCGAGGACGGGCCCGGAAGCTCCCATGATCAGCGCGATCAAGCCAACACCGACCTTCAGCGCCGAACGTTTCTTCATCATCGCGAGAACTCCAGGATGTGACGGGCCGCAAGCCGGGGTCGATCCGGCCGGGCGGCCGGGGCGTGCGGACACGCGTTATTGGCGCAACATCGAAGCGTCAACAAGGCAACGCTTGCGCAACGTTAGCACATCGGGCCGCAGCGGGGATAAGCCGTCCTGGGCCTATCCCCGTGCCAGCCAGAAGATCACGACGCCCGCCGCCACGGCGGCGACGGCGCAAGCCTGGATACGGGTGGTGCTGAGAGCTGCAATCCCTTCAAGGGCCCGCCGCGCCTGGTGCGGCGCGACGGCCCAAAGAAGGCCCTCGAGAACGAGGGCTATGCCAAGCCCCGCCAGAAGATCGCTCATCGCTGGGCGAAGGGAGCGGTCGAACCGGACGGCGCCGGCGCTTTGCCGTTAGGGTCCTGGAAGTAGCGGAAGAACTGGCTGTCGGGCGACAGCACCATCCGCGTCTCGCCGGGCTTGATGGCCGACGTGTAGGCCTGCATCGAGCGGTAGAACCGGAAGAACTCCGGATCATGGCCGAAGGCCTCCGCGAAGATCCTGCTGCGCTCGGCTTCACCCTCGCCCCGGATCTCGTCGGACTTCTGCGTTGCCGTCGCCTTGACGATCGTCACGGTCTTGTCGGCGTTTGCGCGGATGCGGTTGGCTTCCGCTTCGCCCTGCGCGCGCAGCTCGGTCGCCTCGCGAACACGGTCGGCCCGCATGCGGTCATAGACCTTCACGAGGTTTTCCTTCGGCAGGTCGGCGCGCTTGATACGGACGTCGACCACTTCCAGACCGTAGTCACGGCCTTCCTTGTTCACCTGCGCAGCGATCTGCTTCATCAGGCTTTCGCGCTTGTCCTTGACGACTTCCTGCAGAGTTGCACCGCCAAGAACGCGGCGGATTTCGGATTCGATCAGCGGGCCGACGACCTCGCGTACGCGGTCCTCGTTGCGGACGTTCTGGTAGAACTTCAGCTGATCGACGATGCGATAGCGAGCGTAAGCGTCGACGATGAGACGCTGCTGATCAGCCGCCGTCACTTCCTGCTCGGTCGTATCGAGATCGAGGATGCGCTTGTCGAACTTCTCGACGGTGTCGATGAACGGCACCTTCCACTTTAGGCCCGGCGTCGTGATCGCCTGCTGCGGATTACCGAAGCGGAGCACGAGCGCCTGCTCGTTCTGGTGGACGATGAAGGCGGACGCGTAGAGCGCCAGCACGCCGACACCGAGAGCGGTGAGGATGAAAGCGAAGAATGCGCGCATATCAGTTCGCTCCCTCAGTCTGGTTCTGGTTGCGTTTCTGGAGCTGATCCAGCGGCAGGTAAGGCACTACACCCTGGCCGCTGTTCTTCTGATCGATGATGATCTTGTCGGCTCCGGAGAGAACGCGTTCCTGCATTTCGAGATAAAGCCGTTCGCGTGTCACGTCGGGCGCCTTCTTGTATTCGTCATAAACCTTGGTGAAGCGGGCAGCCTGGCCCTTTGCTTCGGCGACTGTCTGATCGCGATAGCCTTCGGCACCCGCGACGATGCGGTCGGCATCACCGCGTGCACGCGGGATCACCTGATCCTGATAGGTCTGCGCCTGCTTGATCAGGGTTTCCTTCTCCTGACCGGCTGCCGCCACTTCGCGGAACGCCGCAATGACCTCGGCCGGCGGATCGACTTCCTTGAGCTGGATCTGGTCGATCTTGATGCCCGCACGATAGTAATCGAGCGTCTTCTGCATCAGATCGCGCACGTCTTCCTGCGTCTTCTGACGGCCGCCCGTGAGCAGCGGCTGAAGGTTCGACTGGCCGACGACTTCGCGCATGGCGCTTTCGGCGACTTCGCGAACCGTCACTTCAGGCTGCGCAATATTGAAGAGGAACTGCTCGACGCCCGTCTCGCCGGTCTTGGGATCGGCTTCAGGGCTGATGCGCCAGAACACGACGAAGCGAACGTCGACGACGCTGCCGTCGCCCGTCAGCATCAGGCCGGAATCCTGGCCGCCGATGACGCTGCGGCCGGCACCGACTTCAATCGTGCGCTGCTGCGTGACCTTGGGCAGGCGAACTTCTTCGATCGGATACGGCCAGCGGAAGTGCAGGCCCGATGGCTCCCAGCGGTCGAACTTGCCGAAGCGCAGGACGATGCCCTGCTCGTCCGGATTGACGCGGAAGAAGAAGCCGTAGAACGCGACACCTGCTAGCAGCAGCATCGCGACAAGGAAGATAAACGGTTTGGGCACGCCGCCGCCGAGGCCACCGCCTCCGCCGCCACCACCACCGCCGCCGCGCATCACCTGGCGCATGCGATCCTGGCCGCGACGCAGAATTTCATCGAGATCGGGCGGCTCTTTACCGCCGCCGCCGCCACCACCACCGGTGGGACCCCATGGCCCTTGGCCCCATGGGCCACCACCGCCCTTGCGGCCGCCGTTCCCATTTGGGTTGCCGCCACCGCCTTGACTCGTCCAGGGCATAACTTAGGGCCTCGTTGTCTTTGAGTTGAAGTGTGAAATCGTGACCCCCAGCTTTGAAGTGCTGGCAACATGTGCTGTTGCCGAGTGCAAAGGCGTGAGGCCACGCCGAAAAACGGATTTTGCGGAGCTTATAGGGCACTACCCCATTGATCGCAAATTCCGCTGAATTTGGCTAACCTGCAATTTGGGACTTTCCGTCGGGCCTTCAAGTGCGGCGCGGCGTGCTACGTCGCGCTTTTGTTCCCTCTCCGATCAAAAATATAGAGCGTGGCGGCGTAATCGTCCCGCGGACCCTTGGGCAGCTCTTCCCGGCTTGCCTCAATCCAGTCGGAATCCTTAAGCGGCGCGAAGTAGCGATCGCCTTCGACGGTGGCCTGAACGCGGGTTAGGTAGATGCGATCGGCCGAGGCGAGAGCGGCCTCGAACACGCCCTCCCCTCCGATAACCATGACCTCATCGACGCCGCGCGTCGTCGCCAGAATGCGCGCGAGCGTCAGCGCGCCGCTCACCGTATCGCAGGTCGAGACGCCTTGGACTTCGAACGTGGGATCGCGCGTCACGACGATGTTGTCGCGGCCGTCGAGCGGCTTGCCAATCGACTCGAAGGTCTTACGGCCCATGATGATGGGTTTGTCCATCGTCAGGCGGCGGAAGGTCTTGAGGTCGGAGGAGAGCCGCCACGGCAGGGTGCCATCGCGGCCGATGACGCCGTTCTCGGAGACGGCGACGACAAATGAGACTGTGATTTCGTTCATGCCGCTCGCATAGCAACGGCGCGCAGAAGAATCAAACCGGGGAAATGAACGTGGGATCCGACGATTTCCTGGGATCAAGCTCTTCGGCAACTTCTCTTTACGCGCAACACGTCCTACCGTTATGTCAAAAATGGGATAACGGAGAATGCTGCGAAATGCGACGGGGCTTCTTCTACGGGTGGGCGGTCGCCACCACGTGTCTCTGGGCCGTCACTGCGGGTAGCGGCTGCGCCGTCTACATGGCCGCGACCCAACCCGGCGAGAAGGACCTTTCAGTTCTGTCTGCCGGCCAACCGCGGGCGAGATTGATTGCTGAGTTGGGACCGCCCGTAAGCACTCAGGTCGAGCGGGGCGTTCGCACCGATATCTTCAGCTTCACACAGGGTTACAATGGCGGGGTGAAGGCAGGTCGCGCCATTCTACATGGCGCTGCGGACGTTGCTACGTTCGGGCTTTGGGAAGCAGTCGGAACTCCGACCGAGGGATATTTCAGCGGAAGACAGTTGAGCGCCCAGGTGACCTACGACCATAACGACATCGTAACAGCGGTCGTCCCTCTCAAAGGCTCAGAGGAAATTCAAGCGGTCATGACGGATGCCCAACCTCAGCCGATCGTCACATCGAGCACTCGTTAGCCCGCTGGTCTAGACCGCCACCGGCGCCTTGATGTGGGGATGCGGGTCATAGCCCGTCAACTCGAAGTCTTCGTATTTGAAATCGAAGATCGAGGAGACGGCAGGGTTGATATTCATCTGCGGCAGCGGGCGCGGCGCGCGAGAAAGCTGCAGATCCGCCTGCTCCAGATGATTGAGATAAAGGTGAGCGTCGCCGAAGGTGTGCACGAAGTCGCCGGGCTTCAGTCCCGTCACCTGCGCCATCATCATCGTCAGCAGCGCGTAGCTCGCGATGTTGAAGGGCACGCCGAGGAATACGTCGGCCGAGCGCTGATAGAGCTGGCAGGAGAGCTTGCCGTCCGTGACGTAGAACTGGAACAGGCAATGGCAGGGCGCGAGCGCCATTTTCGATAAATCGCCGGGGTTCCATGCCGTCACGATAATGCGGCGCGAATCCGGGTTGCGCTTCAGATCAGCCACCGCGTTGGCGATCTGATCGATCGTCCGGCCATCGGGCGTTTCCCAGCTGCGCCACTGCTTGCCATAGACCGGGCCGAGGTTGCCCTCCGCGTCCGCCCATTCATCCCAGATGCTGACGCCGTGCTCTTTCAGGTAGCCGGTGTTCGTCGCGCCGGACAGAAACCAGAGCAGCTCGACGATGATCGACTTCAGATGCAGCTTCTTCGTCGTGACGAGCGGGAAGCCTTCCGACAGATCAAAGCGCATCTGGTGCCCGAAGACGGACAGCGTGCCCGTGCCGGTGCGATCGGTCTTCTTTGCGCCTTCGGTGCGCACGCGGGCGAGCAGGTCGAGATATTGTTGCATGGGGTGAGCACTAAGCGATTCTGGCGTGCCGATCTTCCCGCCTTCAGCCCAGCGCACCGGCGCCGGAGAAGGCCATCAACAGGATGATCATCGAGTTGTAGGCGCCATGACAGACGACTGGTGTCAATAGGCCTCCGGTCCGTTCGCGCAGCCAGGCGAGATAGAGCCCGATCAGCGTGATCGCGGCGATCCCGTAGGGCGAGTAATTCGCATGAAGCAGCGCCCAGGTCACGGCGGTGATCAATGCCGCGCCCGTAAAACCCAAGGGCGTCGGCCGCAGCGCCCCGAACAAGAGGCCGCGGAACAGGCACTCCTCGGCGAGCGGCGCGCCGATGCCCGCCGCCAGCAGGATGAGCCACCACGCGCGCGAGTTCATCATTTCCGCGAAGGGCTGCAGGTCGTGCTTCAGCGCATCCGGGTTGAAGACGTAAACGCATGAGGCGAAGGCCATGGCGAGCGCCGCCAGCGAGACAATCGAGAGCAGGATCGTCTTCACGCCGCCGGGCGGCATTTCGAATTTCAGAAAGGGTTGACTGCCTGGCCTTCGCCGGCGCCAGGCGTTCAGCAGCAGCAGCGAGGCGACAGATACGGCCTGGAACGCGAAGAGCGATGAGGCCACGCGGCCCGTCAGCAGGGCTTCGGGTTCGCCCGCCTTGAAGGCGCGGACTTCTCTGATCCCGCTCCAGGCATCGAAGGCTTTCGCCGCCACGTCGCCTGCGGCCTTGGCCACGGCGATGATTGCGACGGCAAGGACGACTGCGACCGCGGCGCCCTTCCAAATTTCCGCACGGGTTTGCACCGGAACCTTATCTTGCGACGATACGCTCACTCTCTACATTCTCCGGTGCGCCTCGCGCATATCGATGAAAGCATCGCGCCGGACGCGCTGACAATGCCTTAATACGGCGTCTCTCCTGCGGCGTGGCTGACCACTTCCTTCCCGGGTGAACAGATTTCTTCGCCCGGACGCGAAGATAGCCTCCGGAAACGCTTTTTTTCGCGGCGGTTGCACCCTATATTCGGAGGGCTGGCTTCGGCCAGCTATGGCGATAAACGCGGTCGTAATAAGCCGATCGGACCCGGGGGCGGTACCCGGCGCCTCCACCACATGCCGCCTTTCCTTGGCTCTTCCGAGTGAACAGGCGGCATCTGCTGGGGGCGAAATAGGATCGACGAAGGTGTAAAGGACTTAGCTTTTGCCCGGCATGATACCACCGTTATCGGGTCATACAGAATAGTTGCCAATGACAACTATGCTGAGGCCGCTCTCGCTGCGTAATGCAGCGCGACTAGCCTGAACTTGAAGCCCTTGCTCCTAGCAGAGTAAGGCGCGGTCCGGAGGGCACCGGGCAACAGAAGCCCTCCACTTCTTTACTGCGTCCCACGCAGGGTCGTCCGGTACTTAGACTGGCACTTGGACTTGACGGGGCGGCAAATCTGATTTCAGAGGTCAGACGAGGAATTTAGCGATTGAAGGCTGAGGCATGGCATCGGGGCCGTCCATAGATTACGCAAAGCTGCAACAAGAGGCGATGCGCGGCGTCGTGCGCGCAGTTCTGCAGCAGGTCGTGAAGACCGGGTTGCCTGACGAGCACCACTTCTACATTTCGTTCCACACGCGCGCCCAGGGCGTGATCCTGTCGAAGCGGCTCAAGGAAAAATATCCGTCAGAGATGACGATCGTTCTCCAGCACCGGTTCTGGGATCTGATCGTGTCGGAAGACCGGTTCGAGGTGAAGCTCACCTTCGACGGCATCCCTGAAAGGCTCGTCGTGCCCTTCGCCGCCATCAAAGTCTTCATCGATCCGAGCGTCCGCTACGGGCTGCAATTCGACGATGAAGCGAGCGATCGCGACGAGGCTTCTGCGCCCCGGGCGCTGACCGCCGATGCCGCCTACGATGGCGGTGACGTCACCGATATTCCGCGCTCGCAGACCAAGAAGCCGCGCACGCCGCGCAAGCCTCGCGACAAGGACGGACTGACCGGCGCGCCGCCGCTCGCCGCCGTCAAGAATGACGATGCGCTGCCGCCCAATCCGGAACCCGCAACGCGGGCCGGAGAAGATGCGCCTAAGGACGGTGACGATGCCGGTGATAGCGATGAGCAGTCGCCACCTGAAGGCGGCGCCAAGATCCTGAGCCTGGATCAGTTCCGGAAGAAATAAACCGGTTTTGCTTGGCGGCCGGGTGCCTGTGGGCAAGCCGGCCGCGATCAGCTTTCACTTCGCGATCAGCGACACGCGTGCCGCGAGCCGGCCGCCGATCAGCTTTCACTTCGCGATTGGCGACACGCGTGCCGCGAGCCGGCCGCCGATCAGCTTTCACTTCGCGATTGGCGACACGCGTGCCGCGAGCCGGCCGCCGATCAGCTTTCACTTCGCGATTGGCGACACGCGTGCCGCGAGCCGGCCGCCGATCGCATAAGAACACGCGCAGTGACTAGCTGGCTTTCTTCTGGAGTTCCTCGGCCATCTTGAGGTGCTTGCGGAGCGTGGGGAGCGTTTCCTTCGCGAGCTCGGCGACCTTGCCCGAGCCCTTCGCCTGCTCTTCAAACTTCTGAATGTCTTCCTGGTGATCCTTCACCATGTAGGCGGCGAACTCCTTATCGAAGTCCTGACGGGTCAAACTGTCGAGCTTCGTCTCTTCCTCTTTTCCGTCGTCCGAGAGCGTCTCGGTGTCAGGCACATTCATGGTCTTGGCGACGGCCATCGCCTGCTTTTTCGCCTTCATGTGGTCTTTGACGAGCTGCCTTCCGAAGTGTTTCACCGCTTCGTTGCCGCCCTTGGCCTCTGCAAGCCGCCCAAGCGCGATCTCGGAATTATCGCCCTTGATCGCCTCTTCGAGAAAACTCTTATCGTCCGCAAAGGAGGATGCTGACGGCAGGACCATCGCCGCGAGCGCGGCAAAAGCGAGCACATTTACTGATTTTTTCGACATGTTCTTTGCTCCAAACGGCCGCCCGCTTGGCCAATGCAATCGCCGCGGTGCTGCAAAGTTCCCGGAGTTCGAAGAGATGCCGTGGCGCCTTGGCAATTGATTTGTGTGAATACCAAGTCTGACGGATAAGCGCGGTGAGCATCCTAAGCTTTAATTCGTCAAGGCCGGTGCCCCAGCGGATGTGTTACCATTGGAACACCTCCGTCGACGGCGCTTCCCTAAAGCAGATCCAACTCCATTCATTCACGAGAGGATGTCATGGGTCTTTACGCTCGCCACATCGGTCCGCGCTTCGTGAGCTGCCTCTGCTCGATGCAGGACATCACGGCCGAACGCTTGAAAGTCGTACCGTACGCTTCCGGCACTGTGCTCGAGATCGGGATCGGCCCGGGTCTCAACTTGCCGCTCTACGATCCGGCCCGCGTGGAGCGCGTGATTGGCGTCGATCCTGGCTCCGATTTTCTTCGTATCGGCTCACGCCGGCACGCGGCGTCTCCGGTGCCTCTGGAGATTATGAATGCGCCTGCGGAGGCATTGCCACTCTCCGCCGCTTCGATCGACACCGCGGTCGTCACCTACACGCTGTGCTCCGTCGAGAACCCTATGCGCGTTCTTGCAGAGCTACGGCGTGTTCTTAAGCCCGCGGGCCGCGTGCTATTCTTGGAGCATGGGCTGGCACACGACGGGAAAGTCGCGACGTGGCAGCATCGGCTCAACCCGATATGGAAGCGCCTCGCCGTTGGCTGCAATCTCAACCGGCCCGTCGCGTCGAACTTCGAACAGGCCGGGTTTCGGCTGCCCGAGGTTGATCACTACTATCTCGGCGGCGCGCCACGTTCTGTCGGCTATCTTTGCAGAGGCGTCGCCGTGCCCGCAGGCTGACGGATATTTGCGCGCGATCTCATCTATCTCCGGGAATACGACGTGAAAATGTAATCCTTGGTCTGCGCTAACGCATGGCACGCGACTCCGCACTTGGCGTCGTTCGCCTGTGGCGCCGGATCTTTCTCCGTCCCGGGCGTGAACGTGTCGGACGCGGTGTCGTAGTTGAACGCGGCATATCCCCACCCGCCGCTGTCCGGATCCGTAAACCGCTTGCTGTCCTTTACGATGAAATCGACGTTCGCCTGCTCGCCCGGCAACTCCGTCGTCGGATCGGGAGCATCATCGCTTTTGACTGGCTTGTAATGGACCTTGGCGATCTTTGAGCCCTCCGGGAAAGGCTTCCCGTTACCGGGAACTCCCGACCGGTAGGCCTCGATCATCACCGGATTGGCGAGAATTAGAGCGAAGGCGTGTTCGGTTTTGCTGATTGAAACGGCCTGCCAGTCCTCGTAACCCCTGAACTCCGAGAACGAGAGCCCGCCCGGCACTTGCACCGTGTACTTGTCCTGCGCGGATATGGCTGCTCCACCCAGGGCCGCACAAACCGCCGGAACGATCGCCATCATCCAGTATGAAGTACGTGCCATCGCAATTCCTCCAGATTACAGCTCAACCTTCCGAAAAGAAGCCTTTTTCTATAGGCAAAAGCAAACCAAAGAGGCGGACAAGGTAATTTTCATCAAATATACCCCATCGCCGCCCGCGATCACATCCCAAGCTGCCAATCCCTTAGCCGACTTCCATTTCGTCGGTGAAAGGAGCATTCGCTCTCCTTCCAAAAGAAATGCTACGGGCGACGGCGATCGCATGAGCCAGCGACCTACGAGCTTGGCGTGCCGCCAAGCCGCTGGCCTTCACCGCTGGTCAAGCGTGGTGGCAAATGCGGCACGCCTTGCGGTTCGTTCGGAATAGCCCGGCTTACGAAAGGCCCTTTCTGTTGTGGCAAGCCGCACGTCAATCTAGCTTCGAGAGGGAATCATTTTTCTCAGCAGGTGCGATTATCTGCACCCTACGGGCACAACACATTACGTCTGCATGAGCTGGCTGCGATTGGTCGCATTATCGATGTCTCTGCTGATCCATGCCGCGATCGGCACCTTCATGCTGGCTTCATCGCGAAAATCCATCGCAGATGTGCTCGACCTCGGACAAGGAACGGACATCGTACGTGTCGAGCAAGGCATCGCTACCGAAGGGCTTTTGAATCTCGGCGACGCCATGCAGACGATCGAATCAGCCGAAGTCTCCCCGCTTCTACCGCCGCCCCAATCGGACGAGGTGAAGCCGGAGGAGTTACGCGACGTCATTTCCTCCGATGCGAGCAGTGTCGAGGAAGTCGCGGTCAGCACGCGAGAGGTGCCGTCGCCACCCCGGCCAGATGCCGCGCCGGTCAAGGAGATGCGGCCGCCTCAAGCTGCGGCCTCTACTCAGCAAAGCTCCGGCCCGGCGAAGACCGGCGGCGACGCGAAAGCGATCGGTATCTACCTTGGCCAGATCCAAAAGCACGTCGAGCGCACAAAGGTCAGTCCGCCGTCGCGGCGCTCCGGAACCGTTGTCATGCGCTTTACGATCGGCGTCGATGGCAAGCTCTTGTCGCGGGAAATCGTATCCGGCTCAGGCTTCAAAATACTCGATGATGCCGCTATTGCCGCGATCGACCGGGCTGCGCCTTTTCCACCCATACCGCCAAAAGTCAGCCCGAAAGCCATCTCACTTACGCAGCAATTCACATTCGAAGCGATACTTTCCGGCGGCGGATCACCTCGCGCACGCAGATAGCCGCAACCGCGCATTTCCCTCAATCGCTGAACATTTGAATGCACAACGTCTTTGCGAAGCGCACTTCAGTGCGTATGTAGTCCCCGAAACTTTACGGGATACGGAATGACCATTTCAAATGATGATGATCTCGAGCGGCTGAAGGAGATCGGCCGCGTTGTTGCCAACACGCTTGCAGCCATGGGAAAGGCCATCGAGCCCGGAATGACGACGGGCGAGCTCGATGAAATGGGCCGCGCGCTTCTTGAACGTGCAGGGGCCGTATCGGCTCCCGAGCTTTGTTACGATTTTCCTGGTGCAACCTGCATCAGCGTCAACGAGGAAATCGCACACGGCATTCCGGGCAACCGCCGGATCGCTGCGGGCGACCTCGTCAACATCGACGTATCCGCACAGAAGAATGGTGTCTTCGCCGACACGGGCGCATCGTTCGCCGTGTCTCCTGTCTCGCAAAGGATTGAGCGGCTCTGCCGCGACGGGCGCCGCGCGATGTGGACCGGCATCCGGCAGGTCGGCGCGAACAAGCCGATTGGCGGCATCGGTAACGCGATCGGCGCATTCGCCCGCCGCAACCGCTATACGCTCGTACAGAATCTCGCCAGCCACGGCATCGGGCATGCGCTGCACGAAGAGCCGGTGGAGATCGCGACGTGGCCGGTTTCGTCCGAGCGCCGGATCATGAACGAGGGCCTCGTCTTTACGGTTGAGCCGTTTCTCTCGCTTGGCGCCGAGTGGGCGGAAGATGGCGGCGAAGACGGCGATGCTTGGACGCTCTTCAGCAGTCCGTGCGCGCCGACCGTCCAATACGAGCACACCGTCGTCGCCACGCGTAACGGCCCCCTCGTCGTCACGCTGCCCGGCTAGCTCTCTGGGGACCGCTACTTCCTGTCCGGCCCAGCACCCGCAGAGTTGCCTCATTTACAGCGGATTGGGCCGAGACTAGACGTGATCCAACTCATCACTGACACTGAAAGCGGGAAGAACGCATGACCAGTTGGCTGACTGGCCTCGAGGGTGATTTTGCCATCAAGCTAACCCTTTGCTTGTTGCTTGGCGCGGCTATTGGCGTCGAGCGCGAGCTTCGTAACAAGCCTGCCGGCATCAGCACGCACTGCTTCGTGATGGCGGGCGCTTGCCTGTTCATGTTCATTTCGACGGTCGCCGACCCCAACAGCCCTGCGCGCATCGCGGCTCAGGTGGTCTCCGGCGTTGGCTTCCTCGGCGCCGGTATGATCCTGAAGAGCGAGAACAACAGCATCAAGAACCTGACGACGGCCGCGGCGATCTGGTTTGCCGCCGCGATCGGCATGGCTATCGGCATCGGCTGGTATGGGATCGCCGTCATCGCGACGGTTTACGCGATCGTCGTTCCGCGCATTCCCCACATCAAAAAGTGGAAGGAAAGCCAGCTCGACGAATAATCCGTTGAGGCGGTGACGCGGTTGCGCAGGCGGGGCTCCAACGGCCTCGCGCGCTCAGACTACGCCCCTATCTTGCCGGAAGGGGATTTACGGTCGCGTCGCTAGAAGAGGGCGAAGTCTGCCTGGCGGCGTAGCGCCGGGCCAGGATCGCGCAGGCGATCAACTGCACCTGATGAAATACCATGAGCGGCGTGACGATGACGCCCACCGCTTGGCCGGCGAAGAGAACATTCGCCATCGGCAAGCCGACCACCATGCTCTTCTTCGAGCCGCAGAAGACGATCGCGATCTCATCAGCGCGCGAAAATCCGGCGCGCCGGGCAAGTTGCGTCGTCGCGACGAGAACGAGCGCCAGGAGAATGATGTCGGCGGCGATGATGATGGAGAAGTCCGCGGGGCCGAACCGGTGCCAGAGTCCGCCGACAACCGCCTCGCTAAAGGCGCTGTAGACCATCAGCAGGATCGAAGCGCGGTCAATTGAGATCAGCATCGCCTTGTTGCGATCCGCCCACCGGCCGAGCCATGGCCGCGCGAGTTGGCCAGCGATGAACGGCAGCAGAACCTGAGCAGTTATGGCCTCGATGGATTGGAGCGACACGCTGGCGCCGCTCCCGTTGAGCAGTAACGCGACCAGTGCCGGCGTGAGCACGACGCCGAGCAGGCTTGATAAAGACGCGCTGCAAATCGCCGCCGGCACGTTGCCGCCCGCGAGCGAGGTGAAAACAATCGATGCTTGCAACGTCGACGGCAGCACGGAGAGGAACACGATGCCGACGTAGAGATCGTGCGACAGCACGTGAGGAACGAGCGCGCCCGACAGCAGCGCCAGCAGCGGAAACATCACGAACGTGCACAGCGTGATCATCGCGTGCAAGCGCCAGTGCGAGAGGTTTGCAATCACGGCTTCACGGGGGACACGGGCGCCGTAGAGAAAGAACAGCACGACGATCACGACCTTGACGAGATGCCCGAGAGACTCGGCCGCAATCCCGCGCGCAGGCAGCATTGATGCGATGGCCACCACAGTCATGATCGCAAGTGTGAAGGGGTCGGGGCGGAGGGCGTGAAGGCGATTGAGCATAAGTATTTCTGCTGCCGGTGGAATTGCGATGCTTGAGGGTGGAACGGTTCTGGTTCATTGTGAAGCCCGATTGCCGCTCTTACTGTCATCACGAAACGTGATAGATGTCCCATGTATGATCCAACTCAGCTCGCCACCTTCCTCGCCGTCACGCAGACGAAAGGCTTCAGCGAAGCCGGCCGCCAGCTCGGGTTGCGCCAGTCGACGGTCAGCCAGCACATCCGCAAGCTGGAAGAGAAAATCGGCCGGCGGCTCTTCGTGCGCGATACGCATTCCGTCACGCTCACCGTCGACGGCAACGCGTTGAAGGAATTCGCGAAGGGCATCGTCGAGCTGAATGAGCGCGCCGATCGCTATTTCGCGGGCACCGAATTGCGCGGGAGAATCCGGTTCGGCACGTCGGAAGACTTCGCACTCTCGCAGCTTCCCGAAGTGCTGCGGGAATTCCGCCGGCGCCATCCGGCAATCGACATCGAGCTGACGGTGGGCCTGAGCGGCGATCTCTATCGCAAGTTCGACGCGCGCAAGCTCGATCTGCTGCTCGCCAAACGGCAGAGCGGCGATAGCCGGGGCAAAGTCGTTTGGCGCGACAGGCTTGTTTGGGTCGGCCAGGAAGACTGGCAACCCGACCCGGACCGCCCGCTGCCGCTCGTGACGTTTCCGCCGCCGAGCATCGGGCACACGGCAGCGATCGCGGCGCTCGACCGGGCCGGGAGGCCGTGGCGGATCGCGTGCCTTTGCGAGTCTCTGAGCGGGCTCAGAGCGGCGGCGATGGCGGGACTTGGCGTCGTGGTGCAAGCACGCAATCTGATCGTCGACGGGCTCGCCGAGCTGCCGCGCTCAGCTGGACTGCCCGATCTCGGCCATACGGAGTTCGTCGTCATCTCCGCGGACAGAAATCATCGCAGCCCAGCCGCGGCGTTGAGCGCAGCGCTCATTGCGAATGCCGACCGGTTTCGAAGTCCTTGAGGCGAGCACTGGTGACGAATAATTCTCGGCGCCATGGATCGTGTTAAGCTTCGCCCATGAGCGACATCGCCGTTCGCAAAATCATCCACGTCGACATGGACGCCTTCTATGCGTCGGTCGAGCAGCGGGATAATCCCGAGCTGCGCGGCAAGCCCCTTGCTGTCGGTCATGGGGCCAAGCGCGGCGTGGTTGCGGCCGCGAGTTATGAAGCCCGCGCTTTCGGCGTGCGCTCGGCCATGCCGTCGACGACGGCCATGCGGCAATGCCCCGATCTCATCTTCGTGCCGCCGCGGTTCGAGGTCTATCGCGCCGTTTCGCGGCAAATCCGGGAGATCTTCGCTGCCTACACGCCGCTCATCGAACCGCTATCGTTGGATGAGGCCTATCTCGACGTCACCGAGAACCTGCGCGGGCTTCCGACCGCGTCCGAGACCGCATCCGAAATTCGCGCGCGCATTCTCGCCGAGACGAACCTGACGGCATCGGCCGGCATCTCGTACAACAAGTTTCTCGCCAAGCTCGCCTCCGACATGCGCAAGCCGAACGGGCAGTTCGTCATTCCGCCCCAGCGCGGCGCGGACTTCATCGCCAGCCTGCCGGTCAAAAAGTTTCATGGCGTGGGACCGGTGACGGCTGAGAAGCTCAACGCGCTCGGCATCCACACCGGCGCCGATCTGCGCGCGCAGAGCCTCGAATTTCTCGAGCAGAATTTCGGAAAGTCCGGCGCCTGGTATTACGCCATCGCGCGCGGCGAAGACGACCGGCCCGTCGAGCCCAACCGGCCGCGAAAGTCGTCAGGCTCCGAGACGACGTTTGCGGAAGATCGCTTTCATCCGGCCGAGATCGAAGCGGGCATCCGCGAGATGGCCGACGATGTGTGGGCGTGGTGCGAGAAGAATCAAAGCTTCGGCGCGACGGTTACCGTCAAAATCAAATACGCGGATTTCCGCATCATCACCCGCAGCCGCACGGTCTCGGGAACTGTCGCGACGCGCGAACGGCTGCACGAGATCAGCTTATCTCTTGTGCGATCCGTCTACCCGGTCACGACCGGCATTCGGCTCGTCGGCGTCGCCGTCTCGAAATTCGCCTCCGACACCGACGGCCAGCTCGATCTCGCTTTGGATGCATAGTTCATCGGTGATATTGATCCCAATATCTCCGCAATGGTCTGCTTAGGGAATGACGCGCCGGCGGTTCGGCAGGTAAAAGGCTGACATGATCCAGCACGCCAAGGCCAAGTCCAAAAGGAATCCCGAAATCGAGGGCGGGGTCGTTCACGCGCTGCCCGATGATCTGGCTGCTGCGCTACGCGCAAACGCGGACGCACTGGCGACGTGGCGAGACATCACGCCACTCGCCCGCAACGAATGGATCTGCTGGATCCTATCCGCCAAGAAAGCGGAAACGCGGGCACACCGCATCACATGGGGTTGTTCAAATCTTGAGGCCGGTAAGCGGCGGCCGTGCTGTTGGCCGGGCTGCAAGCACCGGTAAGGACGCTTGCCGATTTCGCGCATGAGTTGGGCTTTTTGTCCGATTGCTGACCTTTCCGCGATTCAGGTATCTTCGAACATCACAACATTCATCCGCGGACGAACATGCCGGACGGCACAGCCACCGCACATCAGTTCACGCCAAAGCTCAAAACGACTTTGACGGAAGGTTATGGTCTCGGCGCACTCCGCAAGGATGTGCTCGCGGGACTGACTGTCGCGATCGTCGCGCTTCCGCTCTCGATGGCCATTGGCGTTGCGTCTGGCGTCTCGCCTGAGCGTGCGCTCTACGCCGCCATTATCGGCGGGTTCCTGGTTTCGGCATTGGGCGGCAGCCGCTACCAGATCGGCGGACCCGCGGGCGCCTTCATTGTGCTCGTCTCGGCGACGGTCGCACAGCACGGCGTCGAGGGCCTTCTGCTCGCCGTGCTCATGTCCGGATTGATGCTGGTGGCTCTTGGACTTTCCGGCCTCGCCAGACTGATCAAGTACGTGCCGCACGCCGTCACCGTCGGATTTACCTGCGGCATTGCCGTCACCATCCTTGCGAGCCAGCTGCGCGACTTTGCGGGTCTGCCGGTGACTGGCGCCGAGCCCGGCCATTTGATCCCCAAGCTCATCGCGCTGGCCCCCGCATTATCGTCGGCCAATGCGTATGCGCTTTTGCTCAGCGTGGGGTCGGCCGCAATCATTTTTGCGCTGAAGCGCTGGCGGCCATCGTGGCCCGGTATGCTGATCGCAGTCGTGGCGGCGTCGTCCGTCGCCGCACTCTTCCATTTTCCGGTCGAGACCATCGGCACGCGCTTCGGTGGCCTGCCGAACGGCTTGCCTTGGCCGCAGATGCCCACGATCACTTGGTCTCTCGTCCTTGATCTTCTGCCGACGGCGCTATCCTTCACGCTGCTCGGAGCGGTGGAGAGTTTGCTATCGGCGAAGATCGCCGATGGCATGACGAAGCGAAAGCATCGCTACAATATGGAGGTGCTGGCGCAGGGCATCGCCAATGTTGCATCGGCTGTGTTCGGCGGCATCAGCGTGACCGGCACGATCGCCCGCACGGCGACGAACATTCGTGCCGGCGCGGTGAGCCCCGTCTCCGGCATTGTGCACGCGATTTTCCTGCTGGCGTTCCTTCTCGTTGCGGCTCCGCTCGCCAACGCCATTCCGCTCGCGGCGCTTGCGGGACTTCTCGTCGTCGTGTGCTGGAACATGGCGGAGAAGGAAGAGTTCGCCCACTTGCTGCGCCACTGGCCGACCGCAACGGTTCTTCTTCTGACTTTCGGCCTGACGCTCGTTTTCGATCTCACCATCGGCATCATCGCGGGATGCGTCGCGTCCGCCGCTATTTGGTTTGCAGGCTCGCGCGGTAAGTCTGCGTGATGGGGCGGGCGTTTTGCCCCAAGCAGAGTGTTCCGCATAAGCCGAAGGCGCTGAGCGCCTCCGGCCTTGCGCCCTTTTTTCAGAACGACAGGCCACACGCCTGACGAATCGCGATCTGAACCGGCGAGGGAGGCGCAGCCGGATCGAACTCACTCTTCGGCAGGAGTGGTGGCTGTGCCATGAACCGCGGCCGTTGCCCCCGGTGAGGTTGCGCGGCGTGAACAAGAAACGGGTGGCACAGATAGACGCTGCCTGCCGCTCCTGTTGCCAACGCGACCTCGCAATCCTCCGTTGAGGCGTAACCGCTGGCGGAGAGCTGCCGGAGCGTCGCGCCTGCTTCGCCATAGGGCAGCAACTCCCGCGCGATAGTCATATGCGACCTTTTTCGGATCCGCGTGGGCGCATCATCAGCGCCGACATCCGACAACAGGAAGAGCATCAGCAAGGCCCGCCCGCTGCTCTTCACGTTTGCTCGCCATTCCATGAAATCTGTCGTTTCGAACCCGAAACTCATATCCACATGCCAGCCGTCGTCGCCAGTCGATATGCGCGATGGAAAGCGGATCGGAATGGTCCCGAGGCCATTCGGAGGAAGCCAACGTCCTTCGCCCACCAACTGATCATAGGCACGGTGAAGGAGTGGTGTGTTGGCGGCTTCAACGAATGGCGGCGACGCCTTGAAGGCCACACGAACGATAGGCTCGTTCCAGCTTGCAGGGTCGTCTGGCGACAGGCCAATCTCAGCCCACAACGCGTTCCTGCACTCCTTCGCAAGGTCAGCGTTAAATGCAGTCTCGATTTTGACGAAGCCATGATCGATGAAGGCCTGCACCTGATACGCGGTGAGGCCGACGTGCTCGGATCTTGTCATTGATACGTTTCTCCGTTCGGCTCTCGCGTCTGCGGAGCCGGTTGACCTGATCGGCGCCAAAGCGCCGGAACGACATGCAGCCGTTCAGGTCAGCGGAAAAAATGTGGACATAAAGATCATGCCGAACACTATATCGAGTGCGAGTTCGCCACAAGCCCAGCCCGGCGAGTCACGAGCTCATCGCTAGACTCCAACAGTCTGTTCACGGCCGATGTCAGCTCATGGCCCGGAGCAGATGTCCTGCAACCCGCTAACCATTCCGCCAACTTCGCCGCTGAAACTTATCCCCGCTTCCACCGCCGCCCGCATACTGCCCTTCATCTTCCCACGCTTACAGAGGGCATGAGCTCGTGCCGCGAGACATGTGTGGTGAAGAGCATGTGGGGCCGCGCGGAGAAATCGGTATGCCGCGGGTTCGCTGCCTGCCGCGCGCGGGCCTCTCAGGAGGCGGCGCGGTGAAACGCCTGCTCGAAAGGAGATGCGGGGGCGGATGGCGGGTTCGACGGCTCAGGGGTCGCTTTCATAAGCGATCCGCACTCATACGAGAGGCGCCGGACGCAAGGGCCGGGGCCGAGGCGGAGAGTTGGCATGCACGGGGCGGCATCGGTCCGCATCCTCAATCCAAATGCAAAGCGCGAGGCCCTGCCGCCCCGTCCCTTTGTTTGTTTATCTACGGCGACTCGCGTTCCGCGAGCCGGCCGCCGTGGACGCTTGCTGTCGTGCAGGCCGGTTGCGCGTGTCTATTCCCTCTCCCCGCAGGCGGGGAGAGGGAGAAAGTTTGGTCATCCTCGGCTGCATGCCGAGGATGACGATGGTTGGCACACCGCTCTGGGTCCCGGCTCGGCGCTGCGCTTCAGCCGGGATGACAAGGGGTGGACGCGATCGGCCCCACAGCTGTCATCCCGGGCGAGCCATCTTGCGAGACCCGGGACCCAGCACACACCTGTCATCCTCGGGCTTGTCCCGAGGATCCATCGTTCCACATCGACGGTGTCCGCTGCGCTATGGATCCTCGGCATAAAGCCGAGGATGACAGTGGGGGGATGCGAGAATTCATCATCAACACTGACGTCATGCCCGCGGAGGCGGGCATCCGCCCAAGTCACTGGCTTGGATGGATCCCGGCCTTCGCCGGGATGACGGTGGAGATGGAGCGAGCGCAGACCGCCGCCTTCGTCATCCTCCGCCGAGCGCCCCGCGCCGAAGGCCGGGAAGACAGTGGGATGCCAGCCGTTACCGATTACCGGCTCGACAAATGGGCGTGTATGCGCGACGAAGCACGCAAATTTCATCCGATCCATCACGGGACCGACACCATGAGCAAGACGCGCACCGAAACCGACACCTTTGGCCCGATCGAGGTCGCGGCGGATCGCTATTGGGGCGCGCAGGCGCAGCGCAGCCTCGGTAATTTCAAGATCGGCTGGGAGAAGCAGCCAGCGCCCGTCGTGCGCGCGCTCGGCGTCGTCAAGCGGGCCGCGGCCGAGACGAACGTGGCGCTCGGGCGGCTCGATCCCAAGATCGGCGAGACCATCGTCAAGGCGGCACAGGAAGTGATCGAGGGCAAGCTCGATGCGCACTTCCCGCTCGTCGTCTGGCAGACGGGCTCGGGCACGCAGTCGAACATGAACGCCAACGAGGTGATCTCGAACCGCGCCATCGAAATGCTCGGCGGCGAGATGGGTTCGAAGAAGCCCGTGCATCCCAACGACCATGTGAACATGAGTCAGTCGTCCAACGACACGTACCCGACGGCCATGCACATCGCCTGCGTGGAAGAGATCCATCATCGCCTGCTGCCGGCGCTGCAGTATCTGCGCAACGCGTTGAACGACAAGGCGCATGCGTGGTCGAAGATCATCAAGATCGGGCGCACGCACACGCAGGACGCGACGCCGCTCACGCTCGGCCAGGAGTTCTCGGGCTACACTCAGCAAGTTGAAAACGGCATCAAGCGCATCGAGCAGACGCTGCCGGCGCTGATGGAACTGGCGCAAGGCGGCACTGCCGTCGGCACCGGCCTCAATGCGCCCGTGGGCTTCGCCGAAATGGTGGCGGATCGCATCGCGGCCATCACCGGGCTTCCGTTCAAAACCGCGCCCAACAAATTCGAGGCACTCGCCGCGCACGATGCGATGGTGTTCTCGCACGGCGCGATCAACACGGTTGCCGCCTCGCTCTTCAAGATCGCCAACGACATCCGCCTGCTCGGTTCGGGCCCGCGGTCGGGCCTTGGCGAGCTATCGCTGCCAGAGAACGAGCCGGGCTCGTCGATCATGCCGGGCAAGGTTAACCCCACCCAGTGCGAAGCGATGACCCAGGTTTGCATTCAGATCTTCGGCAACAACGCCGCGATCTCGTTTGCGGGCAGCCAGGGGCATTTCGAACTCAATGTCTACAATCCCGTCATGGCCTACAACTTCCTGCAGTCGGTTCGGTTGATGAGCGATGCCGCCGTGTCGTTCACCGACAACTGCGTGACCGGCATCGAGCCCAGAGAAGACAACATCAAGGCAGGTCTTGAGCGTTCGTTGATGCTCGTCACGGCTTTGGCGCCGAAGATCGGTTACGACAATGCTGCGAAAATCGCGAAAACCGCGCACAAGAACGGCACGACGTTGCGCGAGGAGGCGGTCGGCGGCGGCTATGTCACCGACGCGGAATTCGACGAGGTCGTGCGGCCTGAGAAAATGATTTCGCCGGAGTGAGGCTTCTTGTTTCATCAAACTCTCCGCGGCGTTTCATGCGTTCGCGGAGAGACTTTGATGATCCTTCACGTTGCGACCGAACCGCGCTTTTTGATCATGACGCGCGTCGACGTTTGACGGATTTGCTTTGCTGCAGATAAAATGGCTCAAACTCTGGATGCGTTTTGCATCCTTTGCGGAGTGCATTTTATGACCGCCGAGATCATCAATCTCAACAAGGTCCGCAAAGCCCGCGAGCGCGCCGTCCGCGAGCGCGAGGCACAAGAAAACCGGATCAAGTTCGGACAATCGAAGACGGAACGGGGCCTCATCGACGCGCAGCAACGCAAGTCGCAGACCGACCTCGACAGGGCACGGCGGGACGGGCACCACGATGCAGACGATGCCGATGATATCGATCCCGGCACCGCCTCTTAAATGAGGCCTGAGAAGCGCTCGTTCTCGATCCAGGGGCATCGCACGTCGATTTCGCTCGAGAAGGCGTTCTGGATCGCACTGAAGGAAGCCGCCGCCGAAGACGGCACGACGCTGGCGGGCTTGATAAATTCCATCGACAGAGGACGTGGTGAGGCAGGGCTTTCGAGCGCCGTCCGCGTTTGGCTGCTCAACCGGCTGCAGGCACGCCTGAGGGCCGCCGTCAAAGAGCGCACGAGCGAGTGACCGAGCGGCAGGCGAACTTATGCTCGTCCGTTCAGCTCACCAGCCGCGCAGCCGTTGGTGCTCGCGAAATTCGATGTCCGGGGGACGGCTCGAGCCTGTGTCGCACCAGGGGTTGCCGTAGTAGCCGTAGCGGCCGTTGATCGGCGTGCAGTCGCGCTCGACGCGCTCGGCGGGCGGTGGCGCGCGCCGGAGCTTCTCCTTGCTTCTTGCGCTGTAGCCGGCGGAGGCTTCAGAAGTTGCAGAGGCCGCGCCGAGCGCGAGCAAAATTCCGATGATGACCGGGCGTGTTTTCAAGACGTTTATCCTTGTGTCGGGCTGTCCTCGTTCCCGCCGGTACTCCTCACTTAGGAACTGCCCGTAGCAACCGCCAGAGGCGGGCGCCATGATCGGCTCTGCACGCACAGCAGACCTCTCCGGCCGAGTTGCATGCCGGAGAGGCTCAAGTCTGCCTGCGCTTATCGCCTGCGGCGCTTACGGCAAGCGGCCCCAGCTGAAGAGGCCGTACAGCCATGCCGCGACGGCACCGAAACCGGCCGAGATGCACAGTATCGGTACGATCTCGCTGACATTGCCTTCGAGCAGCGGGGACTGACGATGCGCGAGATACGGCATCGCGATGAAGGCGCTGATCAGGCCCGGGCCGAAGAGGCCGAGGATTGCGCCTCGGATCGTCAGCATGCCTTCGGGCTTCCAACCCAAGATCAAACCGAACAGCGCGCCCCACAGTCCGCCTGTGATGGCGGTGCCGGCGATCCATGGCAACTCGAGCGTGGGCAGAAGAAGACTTGGCGTCGGCGCCGTGCTCCACGGCATCGCATCCCAACCGTTCCAGTAATGCACGAACAGCCAACTGATCGCTTCTTGAATCGTCAGTGCAGCGATGACCCCGGCGATGAAGCCGAAAACGATACTCTTCAAGGCATCCATGATCGTTCCCCCGATCTATTCCCTGTGCGCGACGCGCCTCCACACACCTTCTTGCTACATTGCTTGTACGAACTATTCCATGCCTGATGCTCGATCTGAAGATTTCGGCTGAAGGCTGTTCGGAGCGTGCAACGCTTCTACTCGCGTTGATACAACACGCCTTATTTTAGCCGATTGCATCGGGCTTTTCCGTATACGCCGCACAAACGATGCACTCGTCCTGAGCGACGGGCATCACCGATCTCATCGAGACGGACGTGAGGCGCGCCGGGGGGCTGGCGCTCGCGGTCCCCTGCACACATCCCAATCGCTTTGCAGCTTGAGCTCCGTGCTCGTCCCAAGCCGCTTCCCCGTGGAAGCGGGCGACGCCGATTGGCCATTTCCCATCATCAATCACGAGGACTTCCCATGAGTAAGGGATATAGTTTTGCTGTGCTTTCTCTTGTACTTGCCGCGACGACGGCGCCGAGCCTTGTTGAGGCGAAATCGTACAATGGCGATGGATACCGCACGAAACACCGCGCCCACAACCATCATAGCAAGGCCGGCGGTGACAACGTGAGCTGCCTTACATCGGAAGCACGCAACCTCCTCGCGCGAATTCGCGGCCAATTCGGCAACGTCGAAATCGTCTCGACCTGCCGCCCCGGCGCCCGGATTGCCGGCACGGGCCGGCCGTCAAAGCACGCCTCCGGGCAAGCCATTGATTTTCGCGTTCCGGGCCGAAAGGCCGAAGTGGTGCGCTGGCTGATCGCCAACCATAAGAACGGGGGCACCATGACTTACCACGATATGGACCATATCCACGTCGACGTAGGTGCCCGATTTGTCGCTCTTAATCGTCCTAGCGGGCGCACCTGATATACGATATGTCAGAGGCGGACTTCCGCGGTCCGCCTCCATTTCAATCAAACGTTGTCCGGAAATGCCGAAACGACTGGCATTTCATGGGCCTGAATGCAGCTTTCGACAGTTCCATACCGCCTGCGACGATCTTGCCTTTCTCGAAATTGCAAGGCATATAGGTGGCCATCGAACACGCCTTGGCTAACTCTTCGACAGCGCTACCGCCTGCCCTAAGACGTCTCCATCGCGCGATTTGATTACCTCCGGTCAATTCTGCCGGAGAATATATGTTTGCTTTGGAGGCAATTGATGTCGAACGGGACTGTGAAGTGGTTCAATGGTCAGAAGGGCTATGGCTTTATTCAGCCGGAAGAGGGCGGAAACGATGTTTTCGTCCACATCTCGGCAGTTGAGAGAGCCGGTCTTCAGTCGCTGCGCGAAGGCCAGAAGATCTACTTCGAAACCGAACGTGGACGTAACGGCAAGATCGCTGCCGTGAACCTGCGTCCGCTCTAAGGTTTTCGAGGACACTCCACTCATGCGGGGAGCAGCTCGGCTGCTCCCCGCTTTCTTATTAAAGTTATCAGACAAACAAGTTCGGGAGATCGAATGGCGAAAGAAGAGATGCTCGAGTTCGAGGGCGTGGTGGACGAAGTTCTGCCGGACGCCCGCTGTCGCGTGAAGCTCGACAATGGGCATGAAGTGATTGCCTACACATCCGGGCGCATGAAGAAGAACCGCATCCGCATTCTCGCCGGCGACCGCGTGACGGTCGAGATGACCCCTTATGATTTGACCAAGGGCCGCATCAACTTCCGTCACAAAGACGGTCGTCCCGGCGGAGCTGGCGGAGACGCGGCGGGAGCCGCTCGCGGTGGTCCCCCTCGCCGCGGCGGACGCTAAAGAACAACGGCTGCGCGCTGCCTTCCACCGCAGTGCTCGCCCGTGAACGAACGGGTTCTAGTCACTAACGGAAAGTTTGGCGGCGCGCTCCTCATGATTGGCGCCGAGGCGCTTGGCGGTCCTGAGCCAAATGAGGACCAAGGGCAGGCATATCGCCCCCGTTGCTCCTCCGGCAAAGCCGAGGCCGCTTCCAACAAGCGCGAAAAGCCATCCAGACGCTGCATCGCCGCCGCGAAATACGACGGTGTCGATGAAATTTTGCACCGTATATTTATCCGACGGCTCGGCGAGCGTGTAGATCACCTTGATCGCCGGATTGACGAGCGAGAACGTTACGATCCGCTCGCAGACCATCACGGCGGCAACGATCCACAGCGCGTTGTGGAACGTCAGTAGCAGCACGCCAATCGCGCCCGCCACGGGTAGCGCGAGCAAGGCCGCGGTGACGCCAAAGCGGCGCAGAATGGCGGCCGTGCCGAACACTTCGATCAGGACCGTGACGATACTGACCGCGAGATCGCGGCTGGAGAAGAACAGCACGCGGCTGGCGCTGTCGGGTATCGACGCCGCTACCAGGC
>Ga0180218_1000443_pt1 | contig 39640 bp, 53 predicted proteins | sample eDN3rd37CKraftBY_FD_151334 | JGI IMG/M metagenome (GOLD analysis project Ga0180218, IMG submission 151334) | Enriched backyard soil microbial communities from Emeryville, California, USA - eDNA 3rd pass 37_C Kraft BY (version 2) (version 2) | ecosystem: Environmental > Terrestrial > Soil >... | reverse complement strand
CGCGACATCGGCGGAACCATGAGGAAGAGGACCTGCACCGTGGCTTGTGGCGATGCCGCCAGCGTCGACCTAGACTGCCCGGCCCGTCCGCAGCCAGCCCGCCAGGACATTGGCGGGCTTTTCATTTGTGCGAGGGTTGGAGGCACGACGCGGGCTCCGCGCGGCAGTTGGCGCCTGCGCGAGGCGGCTCCGCGCGCTCAATAGCACCCGCGACGCGGAGACGCGCGGCAGATCGCACGCGTGACGCGGATTCACGCGACAGATCGCACCCGCGGCGTCGGTTTGCGCGCCAGATCGCAACCGGGACGCGGCTCGGCGCGAAATCGCACATTTCCGGGTGCCGGCGAGACGCTCCCCGCCAAGTGACTTTGCTATACTCCGCCCCTGCCTCGGCCGATGGCCGCGCGCGCGGTTGCACCGGTTCAACGGTGACCGCATCCCAGGGCGTCGCAGCGATGCCCGGCTATCCGCTCGCCGTAGTTCAATGGATAGAACGAGCGCCTCCTAAGCGCTAGATACAGGTTCGATTCCTGTCGGCGGGACCACCCCTCGTTTTAGTATCCCCGAGCCTCCCCGAACTTTTCCGCGCAACGCCTTGTAGAATCTAGGCTGCCGGGCGATTTGCGTCTGAGCGTGACCGGGCCTATCCGAGCATTCTGGAACTACCCGCTACGCCAGATTTACGCCCGTGGCGTAAATTTGAACCGGGGGACGGATGGCGAGCTATCGGAAGCGCGGAAACATCTGGCGTGCAGAGGTTGCGAGGAAGGGCGTGCGCACGTCGGCCACTTTCAAGACGAAGGCCGAGGCCGTGGCGTGGGCGACCGCCGAGGAGGCGAAAATCATGGCAGGCAAGGTCACCGCCGACCACACAGTCGCCGACCTGCTGCGTCGCTATGTCACCCTGGTCTCGCCGAAGAAGTCGCCGCGCGCCGCGCGCTGGGAGCACAACCGGGTTGAGGCGCTGATTCGGGACGAGCCGAAGCTGGCTGAGAAGAAGCTGATCGACGTGCGTGCCGCCGACTGGGCGGCGTGGCGTGACAAGCGGCTCAAGCAGGTCGCCGGCAGCACCGTTGCGCGCGACCTCAACCTGTTCTCGGCCTGCTTCATGACCGCCAAGCGGGAATGGGGGTGGATTCACGAGAGCCCCATCAGCGGCGTTTCGCGACCAAAGGAAGAGCAGCCGCGCTCGCGTCGGCCAACGCAGGATGAGATCGATCGCATCTGCCACGCCTTGGGATACGACCAGGACGAGACGCCGACCACGGCCACCGCGCGCTGCGGCGCCGCCTACCTGTTCGCGATAGAGACCGCCATGCGCGCGGGCGAGATTGTCGGCATCCGGCGCGAGCACGTTTTCCGGGACAAGCGGTATGTGTATCTTCCGAAGACGAAGAACGGCACGGCCAGGTCGGTACCGCTGTCGTCGCGCGCGCTGCGCATCATTGAGCAGCTCGAGCCGCTGGCAGATCAATTCGAAGGGACGGTATTCGGGCTGACGAGCGCGCAGCTCGACGCACTGTTCCGGAAGGCGAGGGACAGGGCCGGGGTCGAGGGGCTGACCTTCCACGACTCGCGACGGGAAGGTCTGACCCGGCTGGCCAAGAAATTCAACGTGATGGAGCTCGCGAAGATCAGTGGCCACCGCGATCTCCGCATCCTGCAGAACGTCTACTACGCGCCGACGGCGGAGGATCTGGCTGCCAAGCTGGATTGAGTCGAGCGGCGCCGGCCACCGCGCGGCGCGGTTTCCTTGTGCGACTCGACCCACTCGATGACCTCGCACGCCTTCCACATCGGCTTGCCGACGCCAGTCTCGCCGGCCGGCAGCCGAATCGCCGGCGGGAAGCTGGGTAGGCAGACCACACGCTGCCGCACCACGTCGGGATTGCGGTTCAGATAGTTGGCGATCATCTCGATTGTCCACAGTTTGATGGAGAGCGGCACGGCCGGCTGCATACGCTCCTTGAGGGCATTGGCTAGTTTGTCGATCAATTCAGCGGTTTCCATCTTGGTGCTCCAGATTCCAATCCTTGCGGGTCAATTCGATAATGCGTGCTGCTGCGTCGATCATGCGGCCAGTCCAATACGTTTGGCCTCGGTCGGCGACCAGCTGGCTAGGTCCGCCGCGTTTGCACGTACCAGCGCCGCCGCCATCGGCGGGCTCACACTGTTCCCGCACATCCGGACCTGCGCGTGCTTCGGTAGCCGGCGGCCGTCGATGATCGGCGCGATCTCGTAGCTGCTCGGGAAGCCCTGCGCGGCGTATAGCTCGTGCGGTTCCAGCATGCGCATGCCGATGTCGGCGATCTGGTATTGCGCGCCAGCGACCGTCACCAGGCCTAGGCGGTCCTTGGTCGGGATGGTGTGCATCGGGTCGCGGCAGTCCTGATCCTGACCTCCCTCGCTGTAGTACTTCACGAGGAAGGCGCGGACCTCTCCGATGTGCGTGCCTCCGGCCGTGACCGTCGGCGCCGGCGAGTCCGCCGCGCTGCCCGTGCACTCGCCGCGGAGCTTTACCAGGTGCGACGTGGTGATGGCCGTGTCGCCCTTTGCTGTGATGGTCTGCATCGGCTCGCCAGCGTCCCGCGGGCGGCTCTGTCCCGCCCGCCCGCCGCAGCCGACGAGCTGCGCGGACACCAAGGCATGGTGATCAGTTGTCGTGACGGTATGCGCGGGCGCCTCCAGGCCGGCGCCCGGGCCGTCGTAGTTCCCGCCGTAGTGCTTCGCCAGAAAGGCCGACACGAGGGCGTGCTTGGCGCCGCCGGCGACGACAGTGCCCAGCGGCTTGTCCAAGCCCGGCGCGCGCGGCGCCTGGCCGGCGCGCTCGCCATATCCGGTCTGAACCAGCGTCGTCGCCACGATCCCAAGGGCGTGCGGCGCGCCGGCCGGATTCTCCTTCGGGCCCGCGGTGATCGTCGGCATCGGATCGCGCAGGTCGGCGCCGGTCGAGCCGGTGCGGAACTTCGTTAGGTGCGGCGCGACCACGGCGTGGCGAGCCTCGGCCGTGATGGTCGTGATCGGTTGCGTGCCAGGCCAGACCGGCGATGTGCCGGAGCCGCGATGGTCGATGCCGACGATGAATGGCTTGGCCGCGTCGATGACGTAGCGCCGCAGGCCGCGCGCAATGCGGCGCTGCGTGGCCTCGGCCAGCGGCCTGGCCCGCTCGAAGATCGAGGGGCAGGGGATTGACCAGTCGATGCACTCGGCAGCGGTGCGCCATGGCTTCCGTTTCCGCGCCTTCACCTCAGCGCTGTCCGGCGCGCCGTGCGTGGGCTCCGGCCAGACGATGGGCTTGCCATCGCAGCGGGCGATGAGGAACAACCGCTTGCGGATGGTCGGCGCGCCGTAGTCGCACGCGCGTAGCTCTCGCCATTGGACCGCGTAGCCCTTCTCCTGCAGCTGGTGGACGAAGCTGCGGAAGGTCTTGCCCTTGCGCACAGGGCAGGGCGTGCCGTCGGCCAGCACCGGCCCCCACGTCTGGAATTCCTCGACGTTCTCCACGATGATGACGCGCGGCCGCACCAGCGCGGCCCAGCGCATCGCCACCCAGGCGAGGCCGCGGATCTTCTTGTCGCGCGGCTTGCCGCCCTTGGCCTTGCTGAAGTGCTTGCAATCCGGGGAGAACCACGCCAGGCCAACAGGTCGTCCGCGGGTCAGCTCCAGCGGATCAACGTCCCACACCGACTCGCAATGGTGTTCGGTCTGAGGATGGTTGATCGAGTGCATGGCCACGGCCTCGGGGTCGTGGTTGATGGCGATATCGACGTGGCGGCCGAGCGCGAGCTCGATGCCGCAGCTGGCGCCGCCGCCGCCGGCGAAGTTGTCCACGATGAGTTCGTGGCTGATGTCGAGCAGGAACTGGTCGCGGATCATAGGCGGCTCCTTCCAGCCGCTTTTGAGGCGGCGGGTTGTGCCGGAGTCAGGACCAGTTCGGAGGCGCGCAAGTCGTCGTATCGGGTGACAAGGCGCTCCATTTCCTTCTTGCAGATGCCGATGATTCGGTTTGCCGCCTTCTCGCTGGCGACGCCACCGTAGACCGTGCCGCCCTCTAGGACCGCGATGATGGCGCCGAACGTGGTCAGGTTCGAATGCAGGCGCGTCAGTTCGTCAAGCGTGCGCTTGTCCATCACGCCCCCTTCTTCTGCGCGGCGAGGGCGGCGTCAATCTCGGCCCGAACCTCACTGTCAAGGCGAAGGGGGATGACGCCTTCCTCGGGGTATTCGGAGTACCAGGCAAAGAGGCCGGGGCCAGTGTCCTTTCCGTCGTCATCCAGGCTTCCCTTTAGACGACCGATGCACAGTTCCGTATCCATCTGCTCGTGCTCGCGGTCGAACCCATCCGGGCATGCGTCGGGGGCGGCCAATTCCAGCGCGTCGAGAAGCTCCTTGGCCCGGATGCAAATGACGCGCGCTTCCTTGCGCTCCTCCGCGCGCGGCTCCGATCCGGCGCGGGAGAGGATGGCGCGGGCGAACGCCGTAATCGTCGCCATATCGGATTCGTAGCTGAAATGGCGGCTGGCGATTTCGCTGATCTGCTGATCCGACAGCGCCCCGCCTTGCGCCTGCCGGGAATGGGCGGCTTGCTTTCGCGCCTCGCCTATTGCATCAAGACAGGCGTTCCAGCCGATCCGGAATTCGACGGACGTTTCGTAACGTCTCGCATTGGGACCTGCCGTCTTGAAGAATTCCCATGCGTTAGCCACCAGGTCGCCGCCATGCATGATTGCGTCCAGCGCTGCCGACGCTCGCCTTGCATCTGCCAGCAGATCGCCGGTATCCAGCTCGCTGTCGATCTTGTTGACCAACTCAAACAGCGCACGCTCAATGTCGGCGGGCTGCGCCTCTGCTGCGGCGGGCGCGGCAATAGCAGGCTCATCCATGTGTGCGACGAGCTTCGCTAGGCTTTCAATCACCTCGGGCGCAACCGCATAGCCGTTGCTCTCGCAATGTTCGGCCATTGCTTCGGCGATGATCTCCTGCGTCGGCCGCGCTTGCTCGGTGGCCTGCTCAGTCTCAGCCGGTACTACCGTGAAGCCGTGCTCGCGTAGCGTGCAGTCCAGCGCCTCGATGAGCGTATCGACTGCACGCGGGTCGGCGTCCGGGGCCTGTGCCTTGACCAGTTCTTCGCCGAGCGCATAGACGGGGTTCTCAGCCTGCTCGAAAACATCCTCCTGGCGGCCGCTGCCGCCGCAGTGCGTGCAGGCCTGTGGCGTCGGTTCCTCGGTCGTGGCGACGGTGTCGAACACCTTGAGCAGGGCCGTCCGGTACTGCGCCATGGTCTGGAAGGTGAAGGCGTAGCTGTCATCGGCGAGGATGACGCGCAGCTGCGATGCGACGGATGTGCGATGCTCGCGCGCGCCGCGCAGCAGCGAGCGCATGGCATGCTCGCCCACCAGCTCAGGTGCCGCGCCGCGGCTATGGAGCATGGCCGCGAAGTTGGCCACGTCGACCACCTTGCCCTTGCACATGGACTGCGCCATGAGCATCGACAGCTTCTCCACCGAGCAGCGGCGCGGGTCGTCCCAACCGTTGAAGCCCTGCGCGCGCTTCTCGGCCATCCTGGCCTTCTGCTGTGCGGCCAGCGTGTCGACGGCAATATCGTCTACGTGCGGCCGGGGCGCCAATTCAATGTGGCTGTCGTCGGTATAGGCCAGGCGCGGTGCGTGTTCGATGGTCATGCGAGGGTCTCCATATTGTCGGAAGGCATGGCGATGCCCTGCGCTGCCAGCTCGGCCTGGACGCGATCCTTGGCGGTGGCGAGCGCGGTAGGGGAGGCCGCGTCAATCGCGGCAGCGATCTGCGGCGCGGCGGCGCGCAGCGTTTTCTTCTCGAGGCGATACAGCACGACTTCGCCGGTCTGCTCCCACCTGGTGGCGATGTCATCGAGTGCGAGCAGCGCCGACCGGATGTGCACATCGAAGTCCGTCACGCGTTGGATGGCCATCGCTTGGCGGGTGGTGGCCACGAGTTGATAGGCAGCGGTGAAGGATTCTTCGGACGGGTCGAGGAACAGCCGCGCGATTGCGTCAAACAGCAGCAGCTGCATCCCTTGCTTGGCGCGCTGGTCCGGCTGCCTTGCGCGGCGACACTGGTATGGGTGGCGGCAGCTCATGACAGCGCCCCGATCCATGCCTCTTCGGCGGCCAACGCGTCGAGCTGATCGAACAGGCCGAACGGTTGCGGCGGCACCTCGATCGTCTGGTCGAAATCGCGCTCGGGCACCACCGGCTCAGGGCCGCGGCATGGGGCTGCACGGTTGACCAAGCGCACGATGCGGCCGTCCAGCTCGTGAACGAGCGCGGCCTCTGCCGGCGTGAAGATGTCCGGGATCACCACCGGATGCGGGCCGGCCTCGTTGATGGCGTCCCGCGCCATCGCGGCCAGCGTGTCGTCATGCACAGCGGTGAGTACCCATGTCCAGCGAAGGCTATGCAAAAGCTCGAATGGCGAGTGGCTGAAGCCTGGCGGCTTTTCGTGCTGCTGGCCCGGCGAAAGCTGCTCGGGCGTGATGCCAAGGCCCGCCTGCAGCATGCGGCGCAATGGCGCATCGATGCGGACAACGGCAAAGCCGTGGACCTTGGAAAGGTAGTCCGCTGCATCGTCCTGGCCAGCACCAGGGCGTCCGGTAAGTCCAATCAACATGTGCGACTCCTCAGTCGAGGTCGTTTGCCTGACGGCGTTTGTGGTCGGGGATGGAGGGATCGAAGCGGGGGCGGGGGCGGCGGCGCGCGCCGGCTTTGCGCCGGGCGTCAAGGAATGCGCGGACCTGCTTGGCGACGCGCCAGTCGAGGAGGCGCACCTCCGCGATGCCGGAGCCGTTCATCAGGCGGAAGCCCTCGACCAGGTCGGCGAAGGTGTAGCGCGCGCGACGCCGGGCCATATCAGTGCCCCGCTCCGGCGACTCGCTTGGCCGATGCGCTACGAGCGCCGCAGTCGAGCGCGTAGACGATCGCGTCGAAGCTGGACCGGAACAGGCCGAACTGGACGCGGTGGCCGTCGATGACGATGCGAAAGGGGATCATGTGGCCACCCTCACGCGTGCCGTGCCGCAGTAGCCGTGGTGTGTGCCCGGCTATCCCATTCCACGGCGCAGGCGTGAACGGCGAGGGTGCACGCAACTAGCGCGAGGTAAGTCGCGATGGTGGCGATGCGTCGAAGCAGAGGAGGAAGTGCAGTCGTATTCATGGCGACTCCTGTTGGTCATCGCCGTGAATAATAGAAGCGCTATGTATCGCTAGTCAATAGAAATGCTATTTCTCGGTAGTGCTGTCGCCGCGCGGTTCGCTTGGGTTTTTCGTCTTCCCGGCCCAAGTCATAGGCGTAAGAAGTGTGGCAGCCGGCACAAGGACGCCGTTCGAGTCAATTCCTTTGTAACAATTTGTGTTCAAAAAACAACCAAATATGTAAACGAGATGTGATGCCGGGGCGACGCCTTTGCGGATAGCGTCGCGGCCATGGAGAAAAAGACGAGCACGATTCCTTGGTCGCGGCTGCAGGCATTAATGGGAGCCGCAGGGATTAACCAGGCTGCTTTTGCGCGAAGGCTGAATGTCGCAACTGCGGTGGTGACAAACTGGAAGCAACGGGGCGGCGCCCCGTACGGCCGAGCGGCGGAAATCGCCAAGGCGCTTTCCGTGTCAATCGAGGCGTTACTGGTGGGGCCCGTGCCGGACCGAATGAAGACCAGCCGGAGTGCTCAGCGGCTAGTTGAACGGATTCAGGCCCTCGACCGAGGTGGTCGGATTTCGAAGGAGGTCGAGGACGCTCTGAACGCGGTTCTCGACCTCGCGGGTAAGCTACCCGCCGAACCTGGCGCGGCCGGCCAAGGGCGCGACTAGAGGCATCCCGGAGAAGACGACCACGCCGCAGATGACGTCCTCTGATGTGACCCGGATATAGCGATTGGGCCAACTTGGGTTCAACGCTTCCAGGAACAGTTCGCCGTCAATCAGGCTCAGCTTCTTGAACGTCGCCTCATTGCCGTTGCGACGCACGATGACGAAGCTTCCCGGAACCGCTTCGATGTCCGGGTTCACGAACAACAGCGTTCCAGCCGGAAATGAATAGCGTGCGCTCTCTTCTTGGGACGTCATTGACGTACCCATGACCCTCAGCACGAAGCCCCTTTCGCCCAAATCGTAGGGGCAATAGTGCCAATCTTGTGCCTCTTCCGGCACGAAGTTATCTGCAATTTCAGTCCACATCCCCGCTTGCACCCAAGAAATCTCCGGGTACTTCCTCGGGCGAAGATCGGGCCCCGCCTCGAAGTTATCCCCTTCTGAGGGGAACGCCCCGGTTGAAGGGTCATTGTAAGCATGTGCTCCATTTCGGGGCACACCGCTCTTGTCGTCAGGGTTTACACCAATTTCCGAGCTCTGGCGTATGGACGTGGAGGTTAGATTCGGTAGCCCGCTAGCGAGTGTGGGGCTGATGTCCGCTGGCCGTGCCCCAATGGCAGCGCAGATCTTCAGCAGCGCCTTCAGGTTCAGCGGGATGCGTCCATTCAGGTATTGCCAGATGAGCCCTTGAGTACCAAGGCCGGTCTCCACGGCAAGCCATTCCTGGGTTGGGCGCTCGCCTACAAGCTTTCTGGCGTCTTGATACGCCTTCCAGGCAGCGCGAAGCCGCTCGGCGTCCGCGAGCTCATCGGGGGTCAGAGGGCGTTTCAGAACGGTGGCCATAGGGCTCGATTTTATTAGATTCGCTATTGTCGGCGCGAACAACGACGATAGATGTTCTATTGCGCACGTTCCGTAGAAGTTCTATTATTCGTCGCCATGCAGCTACGAGACTTCCTTATCACCGCCGGAGTGACGCAGCACGAGTTCGCTGGTGCCTTGGGTGTTTCTCAAGGGCTCGTGAGCCAGTGGATCAGAGGTGTGCTTCCGCCCCCGATCCGTTGTGTCGAGATCGAATTGCTCACCGAAGGGCAAGTCAGCCGCAGCGATTTGCGACCGGACGATTGGGCGCGCATCTGGCCTGAGCTCGTTGCCGCCGAGGGCCCTGCGCGGTGCGGTGCTTGCGCAGGCGTGCGATGGCGTGCCGCTCCAGCGGGGTGAGGCGGCGAAGCAGGAAAGGCTTTGGGTGGTCCATTCGATTTCTCCCTGAGCCGCGGTCAACGTGCCGCGTTTTTCAGAAAGATAGCCGGGGTGCCGCATAGGCGACACGGCCAAAACACCGGGGGTTTACCGTGACCTATCAGTATTCGGACATCGACCAGCATGAGGCGCTGTACAACCTGGCGCGTCGCTTTCCAGGGGGGATCGATGCGTTGGCCTTTGCCATGGGCCGGCGGCAGGGCAAGGTGGTGTCGCCCAACGTTCTGCGCAACAAACTTCGGCCCGGTATCGCTTCGCATGCGTTGAGCTATGAGGAAGCGTCTCTCGTGGTCGAGTTGTGCGAGGAGGCCGGCGTCGCATCGGCGAAGGTTCCTGTGCAGGCGTTCTGTTGGCGGCACGGCCTCATTGCCGTGGAGCCGCCCTTCGGTGAGGCGTCCACCAAAGACGTATTCGGGACGCTAGGCGTCCTCTCCCGCGAGTTCGCTGAGCTGGTTGCCGCCGTGACCGAGCGTGCAGCGGATGGCGAGATCAGCGTCCGAGATCGCGAGCGGATCCACAAGGAAGCGCTCGACGTGATGCGGGCCGTCATGCAAGTGACGATGACCGCGGATGCGGCAGTCGAGACAGCAGGGCGGGGAACGCAATGATGCAGCTGGCTCAGTCAAGCCCGCCCGCGATGCGTCAGCGCGCGTTGCTGCGATCGCGCAAACCGCTCACCAGGCGGGAACTCGTGTCGCTGTTCGGTCGAATCAAGAAACGCATCCTGCGGGGCGGCGAGCCCTTTGGCGTGTTCGCGATCAAGAGCGGTCGTGGCCGCGTGTTTCGCCTGGTCAGCGTCAACCACGCCGACTATGCGGCGCAGTTGCGCGTCGACAAGGCGCAGCAGCATTGGATCGCCACCTATGACGGCAGTGCCGACCTGGGCGACGTGTGGGATGACCTCTGTTCGTTCGACCGGGAATAGCGTGAAGCCGCCGTCGGTTCGTTTCGACCGGGACATGCGCTGCTGTCGCCCATCCCGTGAGGCGATCGGCCTCGATTGCGCGCGTCCGCAGCAGCTGTGCTGCGCCTGGGCGTACGTCGAGCGGATCGCGCGCGAGAAGGGGCTCGTCTCGTTGAAAGCCTTCGCGGTTCACCTGCTGGCTTTCTGGCCCCTCAGCGACGTGTTTTTCGCCTTCGCCGCCGGCCGGCAGATGTCGGCGCTCGCCACAGTCTGCGCCGAGCGCTGGCACCAGATGCCTGACAGCGGTTCGCGCGAGGCATACCGCGCCGATGTGGTCGGCGCCACCACCGTCTATCGGGCCGAATGTGGCCCCGACAATCCAACCGCATTCGTGGCCACGTTCGATGCTCTTTGTGAGGCCGCGATGCGGCCCTAACTTGCTTATGGACTACCCGATTCAACCTCGTCACGAGATCGAGGCGAAAGGCGCCGCCGACGCGCGCCGTGGTCGCCCAAATCCCTATCTTCCCGGCTCGGACCACGCGCAGGCGTGGCAGAGGGGCGCCGAGAAATTCAAGCAGGAGAAGCGCCAATGACGACGTTCGCCATTGACGACAACGAATGGGCTGCGATGCGCAAGGTCGACCATCTGGCGCGCGATCTGTACTCGGCCCTGCGCCGCCGCATGAACTACGCCACCGGCATCGTTGGTGGCGCGGCAGCGGCGATTTCGTGGTGGGCGCTGCGCGAGGATACCGAGATGCCAGGCCGGCCCGGCGTGAAGGCGTGCAAGCCTTCGGAGCAGCAGCTGCGCAGGCGCATCGCGCAACTGCAAAAGGTCGGGCTGGTGGAGTCCATCGGCAACAACCTTCGCCTGCGGTTTCGACTGCCGCTCGCCCGCACGGATTTGCTTGTCCAGGAAAAAGCCGGAGGGGGTGCGGTAGCCCATCAGGGTGCCTCAAAACCTAGGTCGCGCAAGGCTCCGAGGGCTTATGCACAGGGTAGTTCAAGCGCGAAAGCCGACACACATCAGGTATCCGGTAAAACCTTAAACCCCACTCCCCCTACCCCCTCACGCCTGCGGCGCGATGGGGATGGCGAGATTGACCCTCCCACGCCTGCGGCGCGTGAGGAAGACAACCCCGACGCAACACCGATCGGCACGCATGCGCAGCAGCTCTCAGAGCAACGCCACGAGCCGGCTAAGCGCGGTGGGAGAGGGCCTTCGGCCCGGCGATCGGATGAGGAGGTAGCGGCTGATATCGCGTTCGAGAAGCACCTCAAGTGGCCGAGGGGTCTGCCGCACCACCAGCGGGCCTTCATTGCGCGAACGTCGCGTGACCTAGGCCCGGTCCTCGCCCAACGTGTTTTGGACGAATGGCACGGCGCTAAGCAGGCCGGAATCGTCGGCCGGGATTGGCCGTACTTCAATTCGCTGGTGCGCGCGGCCAAAGAGCAAGGGGATGCGTGGGAGACCGTCTACGCGGAACAGGTGGCCGCCGACCGCGAGCACGCGCTGCAGCAGCTGGCCGCACAGGCCGCGCGGGAGCAGCAGTTCGGCGCCGAGATTGGCGGTAAGGCAGGACCGCTGCCGCCCGGCGGGCTTTCGCGGCTGGCAAGGACGCTGCTGCGGAGGGGCGCATGACGCGTCGCTCCATGACAGCGGAGCAGGCCTTTGCCGAGGCCCGTGCCTGCCTCGCGGATGGCGCGGGCCGGGGAGAAGGCTGGCGCGACCGCTCGGTGTTCTGGACCGCGGTTCGGTTTGGCCTCGATGACATCCGAGCGGCGACCTGGCCCGGCGCCTCCGATCGATGGTCGAGGCTGTGGGGCATCGCGCAGCATGAACACCTGCCGCCGATTCCCGGCGTGCCGGAGGCAGAGCAGGAGCTGGCCACCGCGACGGTGGCCGAGCGCAATATCGCGCAGATGCGCGCAATGGTCGGAGGGAGGCAGAAGCGATGATGGCGGACAGAGGCGCGCGCGTTGACGCGCACGCGTGGGTGGTGGCGAAGCTTGAATCGTGGGGCCGGTGGATGGTCAGCGGTGGGGCGCCGAGCGGCTACGGCCAAAGCTGCTTGACGATCGAGGAGATCCGCTCGCTGCCGGTGCAGGCGTACATCCCGATGTCGCCACCGGACTGCGAGCGCACGCATGAAGCCGTGCGGAAGCTGCCCGACCAGCTGCAGAAACTGGCGGTGGCGTGGTACGTCGATGGTCACTTGCAGCGCGTCATCGCGCGCAAGTTGAGGGTGAGCGAGCGGCATCTGCGACGTATGCACGAATCGCTTTTGGTCGGGGTCGGATATTGCCTTAAGAATCAGAGCGTTAAATACCCACCCTTGCACCTGCTCTTGAAATGATGTCCGGTCACATGTAGATTTCCGCTACGCTGTGCGATCAGTGCGTGCGGTGAAACAAGCCCGATTCGGTGAAGACCGGTCGGGCTTTTTGCTTTGCGCTTCCCTGTGTCTCCTTGGCCCGCTATCACGCGGGCCTTTTCGTTGGGCCGGTGCGCGAGTGCCGGCCCGCGCTTCTTATGCCAACGCGAGCCCCGAAACCATGCGTGCAACCCGGTTGCCGACGATACGCCGCTGACCGCGGCCGCTGCGCCGAACACGCCCGCGAGCAGGATGCCCGCCGCGGTAGCGCCGCCAGTCGGGGATACGACAGCAAGTGGCGGCGTGCCCGCGAGCAGTTCCTGCGCGAGAACCCGCTGTGTGTGATCCACCTGGCCGACGAGCACGTGGTCGCGGCCACAGTGGTCGACCACATCGTCCCGCACAAAGGCGACGCGAAGCTGTTCTGGTCGCGCAGTAACTGGCAGGCGCTGTGCAAGCCGTGCCACGACCGCAAGACCGCGACCGAGGACGGCGGCTTCGCCAACCCGGTGCGGCTGGCCCGCCCGGCGGGCGGCGCGGTGGGGGAGGGGTAGCCGACCCCTCCCCCTGAGGGGGGGGGGTAGGGGGTCGAATCCCTGGCCTCGACTGCCTCGGGACCGCGCGCCAGGCTCGAATTTTCGGGGAGCAATTTTTGGGAGGGGGGGGTTAAAGAATCCGCCTCATAGGGAGCCTGAAAGACGGTCGGGGACCGTTTTGGGTGGCTCGCATGGAATGGAGCCTTCTATGGGCCTGAATGACACCGAATTGCCCGGTGGCGATGCACAAATGCCGCCGCCGCCGTCCGGTGCCGGTGATAAGCAACTGCGCTCGCCGGCGCCACCGCCTGGCACGCAGCTGAGCCCGCGTGAGCGCAAGGTCTGGGATTACATCTGCGCCGCGCTGCGCGATTCGGGCTTGCCGCACCTGACTGCCGGCCTCGCGATCGCCGTCGTGTGCAAGACCTTCATCCGCTGGGTCAACACCGAGCTCGAGCTGCAGAACTTCGAAGCGTCGAACGGCGGCACTTACTTCATCAAGACCAAGACGGGATTCGATCAGCCGCACCAGCTGTTCTACGCGGCGGCGAGCCTGAAAAAGGAGCTGCTCACATGGTTGCCAGAGAGCTGCCTGACGCTGCCGTCCTCGGTGATGGCCCGGGCGAAGCTGGGCGACGAGGGACAGCAGGACGATCTGTTCGGGGACCTGCTGGCGCACGCAACCGCCGAACGCAACGCCGCGCGAAGGCCCGCCGGACAAAAAAGCACGTCGACCGTCTGACGGCGGCGGCCGGCGAGCTGCGCGAGTGGGACATCCACTACGGCTTGCCGGTGCTGCGCGGCGATATCGTCGTCGGCGAATACGTGTACCTGGCCGTCGAGCGCCACTACCGCGACCTGGCCGACGGTCACAAGCGCGGCCTGTGGTTCGATCCCGATGCCGCCTGGCACGTGATCCGCTTCATCGAGACCTTCTTCGTCCATATCAAGGGCACGCTGGCCGGCCAACCGATCCTGCTCGACCCGTGGCAGAAGTTCTGGACCGCTGTCCTTTACGGTTGGAAAACCGACGAAGGCCTGCGGCGCTTCAAGCGCGGCTATGAAGAGGTCGCCCGCAAGAACGGCAAGAGCACCTGGAAAGGACCGCAGGGCGCGTACCTGTTCATGATGGATCAGGAGGTCGGCGCGGAAGTCTACGCGGTGGCGACGACGCGCGAGCAGGCGATGTCGGTGTTCAAGCCGGCCTTCGACAACATCCGGCGCTGGTCGCGGCGCTCGCGTGGCGTCAAGCGGTCCTTCACCATCCACGAGGGCGTCAACCAGGAGAAGGTCGCCTTCGACAGTTCGGTGTTCAAGCCGCTGCCGGCGAATGCCGAATCGCTCGATGGCTTGAACCCGCACGCCATCCTTTTTGATGAGCTGCACGCGCAGAAGTCCGCCGATGTGTGGGAGGTGATGGAGTCCGCGCTAGGCGCGCGCGAGCAGCCGCTGCTGTCGGCTATCACCACGGCGGGCTTCATCCTGGACGGCGTGTGCACCGACATGCGCCGCTACCTGATCGAGGTGCTGAAGGGCGAGCGCGACGACGATGCGTTCTTCGGCTACGTCTACACGCTGGACGACGGCGACGACCCGTTCGACGAAGCGGTCTGGCCGAAGGCGAATCCCGGCCTGGGCATGTCCAAGCGCTGGGACTACATGCGGGACATGGCTCGCAAGGCGGCGGCGCTGCCCAGTGCGCGCACCAACTTCATGACCAAGGATCTGAACCTCTGGGTCAACTCGGCAGAGGGATGGATCGAGCCGGCGGTGTGGGACAAGGGCGCCAAACGCTTCGACCCGGCCATCCTGCGCGGGCGCCGCTGCTACGGCGGGCTGGACCTGTCGTCCACGCAAGACTTGACCGCGTTCGCGCTGGTGTTCCCGCCGCCTGATGACGAGCCGGACGGCGAGTGGTACGTGCTGGTCTGGACTTGGTGTCCGCAGGAGAAGGTCGACACGCAGGAGGCTGACGATCGCGCCAGCTACAAGCGCTGGGTCAAGGAAGGTTCGCTGATCGCCACCGAGGGCAGCGTCACCGACTACCGGCCGGTCAAAGCCAAGGTGCTGGAGGCATGCCGGCTGTATGACGTGGTCGAGGTCGGATTCGACATCTGGAACGCAACGCAGCTAGCCAACGAGCTGCAGGAGCACGACGTGCCGATGGTCGCGGTGCCGCAGAACACCGGCGGGATGTACCCGGGCGCCAAGAAGTTCGAGGAGGTCGTCTACGCCAAGCGCATGCGCCACGGTGGCAACGCGGTGCTGCGCTGGGCGGTCTCGAACGTCTCGCTGCTGTACGACACCAACGGCAATTTCCGACCGGACAAGAAGAAGTCCAAGGGCCGCGGCCGGATCGATCCGGCGGTGGCAACGATCATGGCGTTCAGCCGTGCCGCGGTAGGTGGCGACGGCGGAGCGCCCGATGGGATCTGATATGAGCCTGTTTCAACGACTTGGCGCGGCGGCCGCGGCATTCCGCTCGCCGCTGATTGCGAGCGCGCAAGTATCGCCGACCAGCGGCACGGCGCCGGCTGAGCCATGGCTGGTGCGACTGTTCGGCGGCGGCAAGACCCGCGCCGGCCAGTACGTGAGCCCGGATTCGGCGCTGCGCGTCTCGGCGGTGTACGCGGCAACGCGAATCCTGGCCGAGTCCATGGCCAGCCTGCCGATCAGCGTCTTCCAGTTCAAGGACGGCCGCCGAACCCGTGTGCAACAGCACAACCTGGTCGGCTTGCTGCACGACTCGCCGAACCCGAACAATACGGCGTTCGAGTTCTTCGAGATGGGGCAGGCGCATCTGTGCCTGCGGGGCAATGCCTACGCCTTCATCGAGGGCAATGGCAAGGGCGAGATCGAGGGGCTGTATCCGCAGCATCCCGACAAGGTGATGGTGCGTTATGACCGGGATCGCAACCTGTTCGTCTACGACATCGACGGCGAGCACAACATCCCGGCGCGCCAGGTGCTGCACGTGCGCGGCTTCTCGCTGGACGGCCTGGTCGGGCTGGCGCCGATTGCGCTGGCGCGCGAGACCATCGGCAATGCGCTCGCGGCCGAGCAGCTCAGCGGCGAGGCCTTCGCCGAGGGCTTCGTGCCGCCGGTGGTGCTCGAGGTTGCCGAGAAAGCCGGCAAGGACCAGCGCGACACCTACCGCAAGCAATGGGTGGAACTCACGTCGGATCGCCGCCGCGGTCCACCCGTTATCTCCGGCGGCACCAAGCTGCATACCCTGCGGGTCTCGATGGCCGACCTTCAGTTCATCGAGACGCGGCGATTCAGCATCAGCGAGATTGCGCGGTTGTTTCGCGTGCCGCCTCACATGCTGGCCGATCTGGAGCGCGCGACGTTCAGCAACATCGAGCAGCAGTCGCTCGAGTTCGTCAAGTACACGCTGTCGCCCTGGATCAAGCGCTGGGAGCAGCGCCTGAACCTGACACTGCTTTCCGGCCGCGAGCGAGAGCTGGGCATCTACATCAAGTTCAACGTCGACGCTTTGCTGCGTGGCGACATCAAATCGCGTTTCGAGGCCTACAAGATGGGCGTGGAGGCGCGGATTCTCAACGCCAATGAATGCCGGGATATGGAGGACCGCGACGCCTACGACGGCGGCGACCAGTTCTGGGCGCCGCTGAACATGGCGCCGGTCGATGTCCCGCGGCAGGTCAAAGGAGGAAACGCCGCATGAAGTATCCGCTTCTCGCCTCGCTGGTCTTCGGCCAGGCGCACATGATCGACCCCGGCAAGCTCGACATCATCCTGGCGGTGCTGGGCGATCGCATGGGCCTGACCATCGAGGGTCTTCGCGCTCACGGTCTTGGCGCGTGGCACGACAACGACGACCCGGTCAAGGGCGCCACCGATGTCGAGGCCTCCCGCGGCAAGGCCTGGGCGGACGCCGGCCGCGGCGTCGGCGTGCTCGACGTGAGCGGCACGCTCGTGCATCGCGCCTCCAGCATGGACGCGATGTCCGGCCTGACCAGCTACGCGCAGCTGTCGGCCAATTTCGCCGGCATGGTCAACGACCCGGATGTCGGCCACATCGTGCTCAACATCAACTCGCCGGGCGGCTCGGTCAACGGGGCCTTTGACTTCGCCGACGAGATCTATCGCGCGCGCGGCGTCAAGCCGATCACCGCGATCGTGGACGACCGCGCCTACTCGGCCGCCTACGCGATCGCCAGCGCGGCCGAGGAGATCATCGTCTCGCGCACCGGCGGCGTGGGCAGCATCGGCGTCGTCGCCGCCCACATGGACCGCAGCGCCCTCAACGAGCGCGCCGGCGTCAAGGTGACCTACATCCACGCCGGCGCCCGCAAGGTCGACGGCAATCCGGATGCGCCGCTGTCCGACGATGCGCGCGCCAGCCTTCAGGCCGAAGTCGATCGGATCTACGGCCTGTTCGTGGAGACGGTGGCCCGTAATCGCGGCGTGTCTACCGACGCGGTGCGCGGCACCGAGGCGGGCACCTTCATGGGTGCTGCCGGCGTGACGGTGGCGCTGGCTGACAAGGTGATGGCGCCGCGCGACGCGCTGCGCGAGATCGTGGCGCGCTACCAGCCCGCGCCGACCGCTTCGACCGGCCGCTACCTGCGCGCCGCGACCGCCATGCGCGTGCGCATGGTCTGAACCTCCCCGCATGGGGTATCCGAGGCCGCCGATCTGGCGGCCTTTTTTCATTTCGACATCCGAGAAGGAACCAGCATGAAAGACTTGATGACCCTGCTGCAGGAGCGTGCGGGCGTGCAGGCAGCGATCGCTGCCTTGGCTGACAAGGAAAAGGGCGGCTCCGCGCTGTCCGCCGAGGAAGTGACCGAGTTCGGCAAGCTCGAGGCGCAGTTCGACACCCTGACCGCACAGATCGACCGCCTCCAAGCCGCCGAGCGCATGGCCGCCGCCGTCGCAAAGCCCCTGAGCGGCTCGCTGCCGGCGCAGCCCAAGCAGGCGGGCCGCCAGGCGGGTGAGGCGCTCGGCATCATCGTGCGCTCGCTGGTGTCGGCCGGCGGCGACCCGCGCGCCGCGGCGCACTTCGCGGAAACGCACTGCGGCGCGCCGGACATCGCCGCGGCGCTGAACACCGGCACCGGCTCGGCTGGCGGCTTCATCGTGCCGCCTGGCTATGTGCCCGAGGTGATCGAGCTGTTGCGACCGGCCAGCGTGGTCCGCAAGATGGGCGCCCGGACCATTCCGATGCCGGCCGGCACGCTGACGATGTCGCGCCATACCGCGGGCTCGAGCGCGAGCTACGTGACCGAGGGCACCGACATTCCGTCCAGCCAGCCGGCGTTCGGGCCGCTGAAGCTGTCCAAGAAGAAGCTGGTGGCGCTCGTGCCGGTTTCCAACGACCTGATCCGCTTCAGCTCGCCGAACGCGAACGACCTGGTGCGCGACGACGTCGTGCAGGGCATCGGCACGCGCGAGGACCAGGCTTTCATCCGCGACGACGGCACCGAAGATACGCCGATCGGCTTGCGCTACCAGGCGGCGGCCGGGGCGCTGATTCCGGCCAATGCCACGATCACTGTGCAGAACGTCAAGAACGACCTGGGCAAGCTCGAACTGGCGCTTCTGAACGGCAACGTCAAGATGCTCAAGCCGGGCTGGATCATGTCGCCGCGTACGCTGGTGTTCCTGCAGAACCTGGTCGATGGCAACGGCAACCATGTGTTCCCGGAGATCGCCGCCGGTCAGCTGCGCAACAAGCCGTATGCCGTGACCACCAGCATCCCCGACAACCTCGGGGTTGGCGGCGATGCCTCGGAGATCTATCTGGTCGACTTCAACGACGCCATCATCGGCGAGGCCACCGGCCTGATCATCGATATCTCGAAGGAAGGCAGCTACATGTCCAACGGCCAGCTGGTGTCGGCGTTCAGCCGCGACGAGACGCTGGTGCGTGCCATCACCGAGCACGACTTCGGTATGCGCCACGTCCCGTCCGTCGCGGTGCTGACCGACGTGAAGTGGCAGCCGTAAGCCGGCCGCCTCTGCATGGCGGCCGGGCGAGCTCGGCCGCTGCATTCTGACGCTCATATCAAGGATCGAGCATGAAGATCATCAAATTCCTGGCGCGGGTTTCGCCGTACCAGCCGAACGAAACCGCCGGCTTCCCCGACGAGGTGGCCAAGTCCTATGTCGACGCCAAGAAGGCCGAGTACGTGAACGCGGGCAAGGCCGGCAAGAAGGGCGCCGCCACCACCGAAACCGATGCCAGTGCCGGCGGCAGCAAGGACGAGACGGCGACCGGCGCGCCGGAGGCCTAAACCATGCGGCTGATCACACCGCCGCAGGGCGAGCCGATCAGCCTCGAGGCAGCGCGGCGATGGGCGCGGGTGGACGAGGCAGAGCCCGACGAGATCGTCGCGCTCTGCCTCCAGGCCGCCCGCGAGAAGGCTGAGCACACCACCGGCCGCCGGCTACTCACGCAGACCTGGGCCGTTCCCGTGACGGCCGGCCAGCGCGTCGCGCTTCACGGGCTGATGCCCGTGCAGGAGGTCAGGCAGGGCGGGGAGGTGGTGCCGCATTCGGCCGGCCTGCCGGCGGAGGTGGTGGCGTCATCTGATGGCGAGCTGGAGGTCAAGTGCGGATTCGGCGGCGCCGACGACGTGCCGTCGGCCATCAAGATGTGGATCCTGCAGCGGCTGGGCTACTACCTCGAGAACCGTCAGAGTCTAGTGGCCGCGGCCGGCGTTGGCACGCAGCTGGAGCCGCCGCGCGACTTTGTCGATGGACTGCTCGACCCTTTCATCGTGCCGAGGTGCTGAATGAACTTCCCGCATATCGGGCAGCTGAATCGCCGGGTGACGCTGCGTCGTCGCACCGACCTGCCTACCGATGACCTTGGCGTTCTGCCGGCCTTCGACGGCCAGGTGCAACGCTGGGCAAAGCTGGAGCCGGTGGGTTCGGCTGTCTACACCGGCAGCGTGCAGATCGATGCGGCTATCACGCATCGCGTGTATCTGCGCGCGATCGCCGGGATCACGAACGCCCATGAGGTGGTCTGCGCTGGCCGTGTCTATCGCGTCAAACGCGTGACCGATCTGCAAGGGGCGGGGCGCTTCACCGTGCTGGAAGTGGAGGAGCTTGGCGATGAAGCGTAGCGGCTTCTATATGCACATCGAAGGGTTCGAGGGGTTCGACCGAAATTTGGACTTCGACAAGGCGCAGATCCGGCGCGGCATGCGAAGGGCGGGCTCGGTCGTTACCAAGGAAGCGCGGCGTCTGGTCTCGCGCCGGCGGGTATCCAGGCCCGGCGAGTATCCCGGCAAAGGCACGGGGCGCCTGGCTCGGTCGATCCGGGCGCGGGTGAGTCGTTCCGGCTTCCTGGTGAAGATCGAGCCGAAGACTGGCGGCGACGTGCCGGCCAGCGATCCGTACTTCGTTTATCTCCATTACGGCGTGCGGAGGGGCGCGCGCCGTCGCAAGGACCATAAGGCCCAGCCAGCAGGCCCGTGGCGAATCGAGCCGCGCGAGAACTATCCGGCGGATGCCCTGCAGAACCGTGCCGCCGAAGTGCGCAGCATTTTGGGCGCGGCGCTGGCCGCCGGCCTGCGCGTGCGCTGAGCCGATCTGCCACTCACTACTGCCCCGCCATGTGCGGGGCTTTTTTACGCCCATGAAGATCTCGCCCCTTATCCGCCAGCTGCGCGCGTGGTGCCCGACCTTTGGCAAGAACGTGGCCGGAGGCCTCGAGTTCGAGGTAATGCGCGACAGCGTGCAACTGCCGATGCCATCGGCCTGGGTCGTCATGACCGATGACGACCCGAGTGAGAACCCGTCCGACAACGTCATCCGGCAGGCGATCGTCGACGCCTTCGACGTGGTGGTGGCCGTCAGGACCACCGATGAGCGTGGCCAGGCCGCCGCCGACCCGTTGCACGACATCCGCGCCGAGCTGCTGCGCGCGCTGGTCGGCTGGAAGCCGATGCCCGGCTACGAGCCGATCGAGTACGCCGGCGGCCAGCTGCTGCTGATCAACCGCGATCGCGTGCTGTACCGCTTCCGCTTCGAGTCCGAATGGACGCTCGGCGGCGGTGATACCCCCGAGACCTTCCAGGAAGTCGAGCTGGCGGGTCTGCCGCCGTTGGCTGGCCTCGATATCGAGGTCGATGCGATCGACCCGATGGCCGATCCGAACCTCAGTAAGCCCGGCCCGGACGGCCGGATTGAAACCGTGCTCCGCGTGGAGCTTGACCAAGGAAACGCATGACGACTGACCGCAAGCAGGTCCACGTGAAGCCCGCCCCGGGCCGCGTGGTGCTGGACCCCGAGCGAGGCGACGAGCTGCCCGCTGCGGGCCGGCTGGTGGCGCGCTCGACGTACTGGGTGCGCCGTATTCAGGACAACGACGTGATCGCCAGCGAGCCGCCGGCACCGGCCAACACCGCGAAGGCGGTCAAGGCTACCGTCGCTGACAAGGGAGCGAAGTGATGCCCGTGAGCTTCAATCAGATCCCGAACGACCAGCGCGTGCCGCTGTTCTACGCCGAGGTTGACAATTCCCAGGCCGGTGGCGGCACGACCGCGATGCGCCGGCTGATCATCGGGCAGATGAACGACGACGCGACCGGCGAGGCCGGCAAGCTGGTGCTGACCAGCCGGATCTCCGACGCAGTGGCGATCGCCGGCGACGGCTCCATGCTGGCGGCGATGCTGGCCAAGTTCCGCCTGGGCGACCCGATGGGCCAGATCTGGTGCCTGCCCTTCAAGGTCACCGCGGGCGCCGCGGCGGCCGGCAAGTTTGCCATCGCCGGCACGGCGACCGAGGCCGGCGTGCTGTCGGCCTATGTGGCCGGGCGCCGGCTGCGGGTGTCCGTGACCAGCGGCATGACGGCTGCAGAGGCCGCCACCGCGCTCGCCGCCGCGATTAACGCCGCGTTCAACATGCCGGCCAAGGCGGCGGCGCTGGCCGGCGAGGTCACGGTGACCTGCAAGTGGAAGGGTGCCACCGGCAACGACATCAAGCTGCAGATGAACCGCGGCGGGCTGGTCAACGGCGAACGTACGCCGGCGGGCCTGACCGTGACCACCACGGCGATGGCCGGCGGCGCCGGCAGCCCGGACATGGACGTGGTGCTGGCCGCGGCCGGCGACGAGGAGTTCGAGTTCGTCTGCCATCCGTTCACCGACACTGCCAGCCTCGATGCCTTCGCGCTCTGGATGAACGACATCAGCGGTCGCTGGGCGTGGTCGGCGCAGCTGTACGGGCACTGCTATACCGCGATCCGCGGCGCCGTGGGCGAGCTGGTGGCGGCAGGGCGCCTGCGCAACGATCCGCACATGACCATGGAAGGCTTCGAGCTGGACGTGGCCACGCCGGTGTGGGAGCACGCTGCCGCCTTTACCGCGCGCCAGGCGGTCTTTATCTCGGCGGATGTCGCGCGGCCCACGCAGACCGGCGAGCTGGTCGGCGTCGACGCCGCGCCGGCCGGTGCGCGTTTCATGCTCAACGAGCGGCAAACGCTGCTGTCGTCCGGCATTGCCACCACCACGGCCTCGGATGGCACCGTGCGGATTGAGCGCGCGATCACCACCTATCAGCGCAACGCCTACGGCCAGCCGGACGACTCGTACCTGGATAGCGAGACGATGCATACCACCGCGTATGTCATTCGTTTCCTTCGCCAGCGGATCACGTCCAAATTCGGCCGACACAAGCTGGCCGACGACGGCACGCAGTTCGGTGAAGGCCAGGCGATCGTCACGCCCAAGACCATCCGCGCCGAGCTGATCGCCGCCTACAGGGAGCTCGAGCGCGCCGGCATCGTCGAGAACAGCGAGCTGTTCGAGCAGTACCTGGTGGTCGAGCGCAGCCAGGACAACGCCAACCGGGTCAACGTGCTGTTCCCGCCCGATTACGTCAACCAGCTGCGCATCTTCGCGCTGCTCAACCAGTTCCGGCTGCAGTACCCGGCCGAGGCGGCGGCTTAACGCCGTACCCGATGCAACCCTCGCGGCCCGCCCTTTGGCGGGCCGCTTCGCTTTCAGGAGACCGCTATGGGTCAAAAGATTGCCGGCACCGTCTACGTCAAGGCGGACGGCGAGCAGTTCGATTCGATGGGCGCCTTCGAGGCGCCCATCAGCAAGTACAAGCGCGAGAGCCTGCGCCCGGGCAAGTTCAAGGAAGAGGACCTCATTCCCTACGTCAAGGGCGATGTGGCATTCACCCGCAACTTCCCGATCAAGAAGCTGCAGGACGCCATCAACATGACCGTGACGGTCGAATTCAAGAACGGGAAGACCTACATCCTGACCGGCGCGTACGTGGTCGGCGAGCCCGCCCATAACAGCGACGACGGCAAGGTCGCGCTCGAGTTCAACGGCGTGGAGGGCGTGTGGCAATGAGCACCACTTTCCCACTGAGCAAGCCCATCGAGGCGCACAAGGAAACGCTGCACGAACTGGTGCTGCGTGAGCCGACACCGGAGGACGCGCGCGCGGTCAAGGCGATCCCGTACTGGGTCGCCGCGGACGATGCGGTGCAGCTGAACCCGACCGCCGCGCATGCCTACATCGTGCGCCTCGCTGGCATCCCGCCGTCGTCGGTCGACCAGATCGACATCGGCGACTTCAACAAACTGTGCTGGGTGATCGCCGGTTTTTTCTTGAAAAAGGCCTCGTAGACTGCAACGAGTTGATCGACGCGGTCTACGAGGTCGCGCGCTTTCACCGCATCGACCCGGAGGTCGAAATGACCCGGCCGCTGAGCATCGTGGTCGAGCATTTCGACCAGGCCCAGCGGCTGGTGCGGCTCGAGCGTGGTGCCGACCCGGAGTAATCCATGGCTGACAAGTTCCAGCTCAAGGCGCTGATCACCGGCGTCGACAAGCTGTCGCCGGCGCTGGCTGGCATCCGCAAGAACGTCGCGGGGTTTCGCAAGGCCCTCAAGGCCGATGGCCTGGGTGACCTGTCGTTCCGCGACGTGATCCAGGGCGGTGCACTGGCCGCGCCGGTGGTGGCGGCCACCCGAGCGGCGATCGACTTCGAGTCGGCCATGGCGGACGTGCGCAAGGTGGTCGATTTCGAGACGCCGGCGCAGTTCAAGGAAATGGGCGACGACATCCTTGGTATGTCCAAGCGGCTGCCGATGGCGGCCAAGGACATCGCGGCGATCACCGCGGCCGGCGGCCAAGCCGGCATCGCGCGCGATGAGCTGCCGCGCTTCACCGAGGACGCGGTCAAGATGGGCGTGGCCTTCGACCAGTCGGCCGACCAGGCCGGCGACATGATGGCCAAGTGGCGCACCGCCTTCAAGCTCGGCCAGGACCAGGTGGTGGCCCTGGCCGACCAGATCAACTACCTGGGTAACACTGGGCCGGCCAACGCGCGCCAGATCTCCGAGATCGTCACGCGCATTGGTCCGCTCGGGGAGGTTGCCGGGCTGGCCGCCGGCCAGATCGCCGCGATGGGCGCCACGCTGGCCGGCATGGGCGTCGGCGAGGAGATCGCCGCCACCGGCATGAAGAACTTCATGTTGGCGCTGACGGCCGGCACCTCAGCGACCAAGGAGCAGCAGGCCACCTTCAAGGCCCTGCGGCTCGACTCCAAGCAGCTGGCTACTGCCATGCAGAAGGATGCGGAGGGCACCGTCATGCGCGTGCTTACCGCCATCAGCAAGGTCGACAAGGACAAGCAGGCTGCGGTGCTCGACGGCCTGTTCGGCAAGGAGTCGATCGGCGCGATCGCGCCGCTGCTGACCAACATGGATCTGCTGCGGCAGAACTTCCGCAAGGTCGGCGACGCGACCGCCTACGCCGGCTCGATGAGCAAGGAGTACGAGGCGAGGGCGGCCACCACCGCCAACGGCTTGCAGCTGATGCGCAACCGCGCTGCGGCAGTGGGCATCGCGGTCGGCAACATCCTGCTGCCGCCGCTCAATGAGTTGTTGGCCTTTGCCGGGCCGCTGGTAGACCGGATGTCCGACTTGGCCGCGGCCAATCCCGAGCTGATCAAGGGCGTGCTGGGCGTGGCGGTGGGCCTGGGCGTGCTCAAGCTGGCGGTGGTCGGGGTGACGACCGCCATGCGCGTCTTCAACGCGGTGACCGGCCTGTCGCCGATCGGCATTGCCGTCCGCGTGATCGCGGGCGCGGCGGGTCTGCTGATCGCCAACTGGTCGGCCGTGGCGCCGTTCTTTGCTTCGGTGTGGGGCGGCATCAAGGGCGCGGCCGAAACGGCCTGGGGCTGGATCCGCGGCGCCCTCGATTTCACGCCGCTCGGGCTGATCATCAACAACTGGGGCTCGCTCACCGAGTTCTTCGGCGCGCTGTGGGACACCGTGCGCGCGCTGACGGCGGTGGCATGGGACGGCGTCAAGGCGCTGATCCTGAGCTACACGCCGCTGGGCTGGATCGTGTCGAACTGGGAGCCCATCGTGGATTGGTTCCGCGGCCTGTGGGATCGGGTGCGGCCCTACATCGAGCCGCTGATGAGCGGCGCGCAGTGGGTCGGGCAGAAGGTGGGGGCGTTCTTCGGCGGCGGTCAGTCCAGCGGCGGGGCGACCGCCGCGGTCGGCACTGGCCTGCGCGCTGGCACGCAGGGCCTGCGCGACTGGTCGGCCTCGCTGTCGGCGAAGGCCGCGCAGACCCAGCAGCTGCGCGGCGACATGGTGGTCCGCTTCGAGGGCGCGCCGCCAGGCACGCGGGTCGATCCTGGCACCAGCAATCAACCCGGGCTGACGATCACGCCGCGCGTCGGCTATCGCTCGCTGGCGGCGAGCTAATTCCAACGGAGGTATCACAGTGAGCTGGCGCGATGCATTGCGCCCGGGCTCGTTTCGCGGCGTGCCGTTCGAGGTCGAGGCTGACAAGGTGCCGGTCGGTCGGCGGACGGTCACGCACGAATACCCGGGCAAGGACCGGCCCTATGTCGAGGACATGGGGCGGGTGACACGGGAACACAAGGTCACCGCGTTCGTGATCGGGCCGGACTGCCTCGAGCAGCGTGACGCGCTGCTCGAGGCGCTGGAAACCGAGGGGCCGGGCGAGCTGGTGCATCCCTGGCTCGGCACGCTGCGCGTAACTGCCGGCGTGGGAGAGATGGTCCACGCCTATGCCGAGGGCGGGCTGGTCCGCTTCGAGTTGACCTTCACCGAATCGCCAGAACTGACCTATCCGGCCGGCGTGGCGAATACCGGCAAGCTGGCTGCGGCCAGCGGCGCCAACCTGCTCGACAGCGCGATGTCGCGCTACAGCACGGCGCTCAGCTACATCAATCTGGCGCAGACCTCCGCCGGGCAGCTCATCAAGGGCGTGCAGGGGATTCTCGACGTGGTGCAGGAGTATGCGGCGCCGATCTACTTTGCCCTGGGTACCGTGCAGAACCTGGCCGGCCTACTGGTAAATGCGCCCGGCGATCTGATCGGCATCATCCGCGGCGTATTCACGAGTGCCGGCGGCGCGCTGCACAGCTTCGACGGCTTCTCGCTGGGCATTGGCAGTCTGCTCGGCAAGACGGAGGCGGTGCGCCGGCTGGCCGAGATCCCCGTGCCGCAGGGGCAGGAGACCGCCGCGCTGCAGCTGGCTGCCGTCTCGCTGCTGCAGGACGTGATTCTGGCTGACACGGTGATCGAAGCGGGCGAAATACCGATCGTGACCCCAATCCCGGCGCCGGCAGCCGTGCCGGCGGTCGAGGTGCAGGTGCTGCAGCCGATCGCGTTGCCCGACACGCCGGTCGCCGACGATGTGCTCGAACTGCGCGAGGCCGTGACCGAGGCGCTGTGGACGCAGACGCTGACGGCGCCGCAGTCGCACTTCCAGGCGCTGACCGAGGCGCGCATCCAGACCGGACGCCATCTGCTGGCGGTGGCGCGGCAGGGCGTGCGCTTGGTCACGGTCACGCCGGCGCAGCCGATGCCGTCGTTGGTGCTGGCGTATGGCCGGTATGGCGACGCTACTCGCGCGGCCGAGGTGGTCGCGCGCAACCGCGTCGCGCATCCGGGCTTCGTGCCCGCCGCGCCGCTGCAGGTGGCCGCGTCATGAGCGGCGCCAGCGAAGTGACCCTGACGGTCAACGGCCTGGACTTCGCCGGCTGGAAGGAGGTGCGCATCGGCGCCGGCATCGAGCGCCAGGCGCGCGACTTCGAGGTCGGCATCACTTGGCGCTTTCCCGGCGGCGGCGAGCGGCCGCGTCAGATCCGGCAGGGCGACCGCTGCGAGATCCGCATCGGCAGCGAGCTGGTGCTGACCGGCTACGTGTTCGCCACGCCGGTCAGCTGGGACGCCGACCGCATCACCACCTCGATCGCCGGCCGCTCACTGACAGCCGACCTGGTCGACTGCGGCGCCATCAACCAGCCCGGCCAGTGGCGCAATCAGCCGGTGCGCCGGATCGTGGAGGCGCTGGCGTCGCCCTACGGCGTCACGGTGACCAGCGAACAGGCTGACGGGACGGCGCTGGCCGATCACACCATCCAGCCCGGCGAGACCGCCTTTGAGTCGATCGACCGGCTGCTGCGCGTATCGCAGCTGCTGTCGACCGACGACGAGCGCGGGCGCCTGGTGATCGCACGGCCCGGCAGCGCCGGGCGCGCCGTCGATGCACTCGAGCGCGGCAAGAACGTGCTCAGCGGCAAGGTGCCGCTCGACTTTGCCGACGTGTTCTCCGAGTACGTCAGCAAGGGCCAGCGCGCCGGCAACGATCAGGTGTTCGGCCTCGCCGCCAGTGAGGTCGAGGCGCGCGTCACCGACACACGCATGGGGCGCAAACGCGTGCTGGTGCTGCACGAGAGCGGCCAGACCACGCCGGCGCTGTCGCGGCGGCGCGTGGCATGGGAGCGCGAGAACCGCATCAGCAAGGCGCTCAAGGCGACCTACGTGGTACAGGGCTGGCGCCAGTCCAACGGCGCGCTGTGGCGCCACAACCAGGTGGTGCGCGTGATCGACCCGCTGGTCGGCTTCGATCGCGACATGCTGATCGTCGAGATCGAGTACGGCCTGTCGGAGGCGGCCGGCACGCTCGCCACGATGACCGTGGCGCCGCCGGACGGCTACGAGGCCGAGCCGCCCGAGCCAGGCAAGAAGCGACGCATCAAGAAGGGCAAGGGCAAGGACGACTTCGTCTACCTGCTGCCCGAAGATTGGGAGAAACAGTGATGTCCGCAATCAGTCAGCGGGTGGTCGGCATGATCGCTCGCGGCGTGGTGGCGCTGGCCGACGCGCAGCGCAAGCTGCAGACGCTGCAGCTGCGCCTGACCGCCCAGGAGGTCAAGGACGGCGTGGAGCATTTCGAGCCGTACGGCTACACCAGCTGCCCGCACGACGGCGCCGAGGCGCTGGTGCTGTTCCCGAGCGGCGATCGCAGCCACGCCGTGACGGTCTGCGTCACCGATCGCCGGTATCGCCATCTTGGCTTGAAGCCCGGCGAGGTCGCCATCTACACCGACGAGGGCGACAAGCTGGTAATGAAGCGCGGGCGCATCGCCGAGCTGACCACGCGGATTTTCCGGGTCAATGCGTCGGAGCGGGTCGAGCTCAATACGCCGCAGGTGGTGGCGTCGGACGCGGTCGTGTCGCAGGGGCCGTTGACCGCGCAGGACGGGCTCGCTGTCGCGGGCGGCGCTGGCGGGGCCGCGGTCACCGTGGCCGGCACGGTCGCTGTGTCCGACGACGTGGTCGCCGGCGGCAAGAGCGCCGTGCACCACCGGCACCCCGAAACCGGAAGCATCACGGACGAACCGGTATGACGACGACCCTGAGCGCAGACGAGGCGCTGCTCTATCGCGCGGTGGTGATCAGCCTCTTCACCTGGCGGCGCGCCGAGCCCGACGATCGGCTCGATGACGATCAGCGCATGGGCTGGTGGGGCGACAGCTTCCCCGCCATCGCGGGCGATCGGATTGGCTCCCGGCTGTGGCTGCTGCGCCGGCGCACGATCACGCCCGAGGTGCTGCGCCTCGCCGTCGACTACGCCCACGAGGCGCTGCGCTGGATGGTCGAGGACGACCTCGTGGCGCGCGTGGCGGTGCAGTCCTTCAACACCGTGCGCGGGCGCCTGGATCTGCTGGTGACGCTGTACGACGACGCCGGCGCCACGCTTGCGCAATTCAACTTCAACGACCTTTGGCAGATCGCCCATGCCGTTTGATACTCCGACCCTTCCGAAATTGATCGAGCGCACCGATGCGGATCTGGCAGGCGCCACCGAGCGGGTGTTGCGCCGCTCCGACCAGATCGTGCTGGGCCGCGTGCACGCGGGCGGCGCGCACGAACTGCACGGCTATCTTGCCTTCATCGCCAAGCAGATCCTGCCGGACGAGTGCGAAGAGGACATGCTGATTCGCCTCGCCAAGTTCCGCCTGAAGGTGCCGCGCCGCGAAGCCGTCGCGGCGACCGGGCCTGTCACGGTGGTCGGCCAGGTCGGCGCCGTGATCGACCAGACCGTGGTGCTGCAGTATGCCGACGGCCGACGCTATGCCGTGAACGCTCCGGTGACACTGACGGCCGGGCAGGCAACGGTGACGGTGAGCGCCGTCGAGCCTGGCGTGGCCGGCAACCTGCCCGCCGGTGCCGGGCTCGAGTTGGTGTCGCCGGTGCTCGGCATCGCGCCGAACGCGACGGTGCTGGCGCCCGGCATCACCGGTGGCACCGAGCAGGAAAGCATCGAGGCGTTGCGGCAGCGCGTGATCCGGTCCTACCGCATCGTGCCGGACGGCGGCAACGCGGACGACTACGAGACTTGGGCGCGCGAGGTGCCGGGCATCACGCGCGCCTGGTGCCGGCGCCACTATATGGGCCTCGGCACGGTCGGCGTGTTCGTGATGCGCGACGATGACCCCAACCCCATCCCCAGCCAGGCATCGCTCGATGCCGTCCGCGACCACATCGAGGCCGAGCGTCCCGTCACGGCGGAGCTTTACGTGCTGGCTCCCAAGGACAAGCCGCTGCACTTTCAGATCCGTCTCTCGCCCGACACCAACACGACACGCGCGGCGGTGGAGAAGAGCCTGCGCGATCTGATCAAGCGCGAGGGCGATCTCGGCGTGACCGTGCTGCGCACCCATCTGGCCGAGGCGATCAGCCAGGCGCCCGGGGAGAACGACCACGAGCTGATCGCGCCGGCGGCAAACGTCGGGTTGGCGCCGAACGAGATCCCGACCTTCGGGAGCGTGACATGGCTGTGAGGACCGACGGCGACTACCGGGAAATGCTGGCCGCGCTGCTGCCGCCCGGCCCTGCCTGGGATCCAGAACAGGCGCCGGCAGTGCACCGGGTGCTGGCCGGCCTGGCCCCTGAGTTCGCCCGTATCGACGCGCGGGCGAATGACTTGCTCAACGAGATGGACCCCCTGACGGTGCGCGAGCTGGTGCCCGATTGGGAGCGGGTGATGGGCTTGCCCGATCCCTGCCAGGGACCGGCGCAGAGTTTCGAGGAGCGGCAGAAGGCAGTCCGGCGCCGGCATGTGGCGGTGGGCGGCCAACGGATCGCGTACTTCCTCGAGCTCGCGCGCGAGCTCGGTTATCCCCATGCCCGCATCACCGAGCATCGGGCGCCGCGCTTTGGCCGCAGCCGCTTTGGGGTGGCCCGTTTTGGCACGTGGGGGCAGCAGTACGTATGGACTGTCCACCTCGGCCAGCGCCTGGCGGGCGGCAGGCGCTGGGCCGTTTCGGTGTGGGGTGAGCGATTCGGCGCCAATCCGAATGAGGGCGTCGAATGCTTGTTTCGCCGGCATGCGCCGGCGCACACCTTGGTTTTGTTCGATTACGGAGATTGATGAATGGATTACCCGAAAAGCGTTCCGGGGGTTGGCCTTGTCAACGGGAAATTCGTTGACGAGAACGCGACGACTGGACAGGTAGGATCCCTGATCCCCAGCGCGTGGGGCAACGCAGTAACCGATGAGCTGCTGGCGATTCTCGCCTTTGCAGGCATCGTCCCGGACGAGACCAAGTTCAATCAGGTGCTCGCCGCCCTGCAGAAGATGTTTGCGCCGTTGACGAGCCCCGCCTTTGCCGGGGCACCGACCGCGCCTACACCGGTGAGCACTGACAACAGCACACGGATTTCCACCACGGCCTTCGTGAAGGCGGTGGCTGCCGCGGTTGCGGGAGACAGCGCGCAGTTGTTCGCCGTGGCGGCGGCCAGTCAGGCGCAACATGCCGTGAATCTTGGCCAATTCGTTGCCGCCAATTCGCCGCAAGGCTATTTCCAGATTCCTGTGATCGTGGCGGGAGTGAAGCGGGCCATCATTGTCCAGTGGGACACGGTCAACGTCACGGCGGTGAATGGTAACTGGTCGGCGTTCAGCTACCCCATTCGATTTCCGAACCGCTGCCTGGCGGTCGTTGGCAATCGCCAGGCGCCAGGCACCAACGCCGTCATGCTGTTCGGCCAAGCGGTGGGCGATGGCCCTGGGCAGGTTGTCGTGCAGAACTTTGCTGCGAGCGCCGAAATCGGCTCCTATATTGCAATCGGTTGGTGAGGGAATGATGAGAATTTTTTTTGCAGCGGAGCCGCTCGGCTTTTATGACACCGAAATTCATGGAGAGCCGACTATCCTTATTGCCGATCCGGCGTGGGTTCGGCCGACGAAGCTCATTCCGGATCCGGCATGGGAGCAGCCATCCGATAATGCGGCCGCCGAGCCGCCCATGATCGAGGTCCCGGATACAGAGGCTGAGGTGCCCCTCGTCCCCGTCCGCAACCCGGCTTGTGGTATCCCAGAATCCGCCGTCGAAGTGTCGGCGTCCCGGTACGCTGAGCTGCGGGCAGCCATCAGTGCGGGCAAGATTTTGCAGGCTCAAGAGGACGGCACACCCGTGGTGGTGGATCCGCCGCCGCCCACACTGGACGAGATTGCAGCGATCGCGACAGCAAAGCGCGACGCGTTGCTGCAGCAAAGCGACGCCCTTGTCCTGCGGGCCATGGAATCCGGCAGTCCGGTGCCGTCAGCGCTTATCCAGTACAGAACGGATCTCCGAGATCTGCCCACACAACCCGGCTGGCCCACCGTCGTTGATTGGCCAGAAGTACCCGCCCTCTAGCGGCGCTATCGCGCACGCAAGCGCCGGTGGCTTAGAATCCCACGGAAATTTCGCTCTGGAGAAGCGCATTGGGTCATATAACGCTGAAGAAAAATACCGACATTGAGGCATTACGGGCGATAGGTATTCTGTTCGTGCTGTTCGCGCACATCCACGAGTTGTTTCCCTGGTGGAACCCGGTGTTCGCGCGGGTCTATCGCTATCTGGATTTCTGGACTGGCGTGGATCTCTTCTTTTGTGTGTCCGGATTCATCATCACTCGATCGATATTGCGGGAGGTTCCGGAAGGGGGTGGCTGGCGTGCCTTTGTGTCTTTTGCCGTGCCGTTCTGGGTGAGACGCGTATGGCGGCTGTTGCCGTCCGCGTGGTTCTGGCTGTGCTTCATACTCGCGGCATCCGTCCTGTTCAACGAGGGCGGGTATTTTGGCGCCCCGGGTCGCAACTTCGTGTATCAGGTCTACTCGATGTTGAACATGGCCAACTTCTATGGCTATTACTGCAAGCTGAACGGCGCATGCGGAGCGAATCAGGTGTACTGGAGCCTGTCGCTGGAGGAGCAGTTCTATCTGGTCTTCCCTGTGCTGCTGTTCCTTGTGCCCCGTCGATTCTGGGCAGCGCTGTTCCTCGGAATTGCCGCAATCCAGTTGCCGCTCGACAGGGGCGGATCGTTGCTTGGCTTCGTCAGGACGGACGCCATCGCGCTCGGTGTTGTCGTGGCCCTATGGAAGGACCACCCGAGCTACCGGATGCTGGAGCCAGTGTTCCTCGGCAATCGGGCGAAGGTGCTCGGCTCGACGGCGCTGCTTGCGTTGCTTCTCGCGGCGCTCGGTGCCTCTGGCGTTGTGGCCGTGCCCATGTCCACTGGCATGGTCGCTGTGCTAAGTGCCGCGATGGTGTTCTTGGCGAGCTTCGATCGCGGCTACATCGTCCCGCGCGGTTGGGTTGCAGCGGTCGCAGAGTACGTCGGATCTCGCTCGTACGCCTTGTACCTGTCGCACATCCCTGCGTTCTTTGTGACAAAGGAGCTGTGGTTGCGCTTTAGCGATGCGTCGACCAAGTTCGACTCGACGGACACGCTTCGTTTCCTCGCAACTGGACTGCCCATGATGCTGCTGTTCGCAGAGCTCAGCTACCGGTTGATCGAGGTTCCATTCCGCAACCGCGGCCGTGCCATCGCGCCCGATATTCAAGCACGCATGCAGGCCGCGACCTGAGCCTAGCAGCACGACATAGCCGCCCTCCGGGGCGGTTTTTTTTTGCCCGCCTCGCGCGGGCGTTTTCATTTCTACGAGGGGTCAAGAATGTCGGAACCGATTAGCGGCAGTGCCGCTGCGGCGGCGGGTGGCGCGGCGGCTTTCAAAGCCATCGGCGGGGCGGCGGGTGTGGCGGCCGGGGCGAGCGGTCTGGCAGCGTTCGTGGTCATGCTCATGGTGAGGCCGCGCACGCGCGGGGAATGGGCGGTCGCCCTTACCTGCACCGTTGTGTCGAGCCTCGGTGGCGGCGCCGCCGTGGTACAGCACTTTGGGTTGCAGAGTTGGACCGCCGATTACATCGGCCTGGTGGCGCTGTTTGGCCTGGTGTTCGCTTGCGGTCTACCTGGCTGGGCGATCGTGCGCTGGGTGTTCAACTACATCAACCGGCGCGCCGATGCGGGCATCGATGACATCTACGCCGACTTGCGCAAGGGGATGGGGCAATGATCGACGCGGCAAAGCTGCGGGCCATCATGCCCTACGCCGGCGACCGCGCCGACGTGTTTGTGCTGCCGCTGGTCGCGGCCATGGAGGCGTACGCCATCAACACGCCAGAGCGCGCTGCCGCGTTCCTGGCGCAGGTGGGGCACGAGTCCGGCCAGCTGCGCCACCTGCGAGAGATCTGGGGGCCGACGCCGGCGCAGCGCCGCTATGAAGGGCGTACCGACCTCGGCAACACCGAGCCCGGCGACGGCAAGCGGTACATGGGCCGGGGCCTGATCCAGATCACCGGCCGCAAGAACTACCTGCTGTGCGGGTTCGCGCTGGATCTCGATCTGCTGTCGCGGCCCGAGCTGCTCGAGCAACCGGTGGCGGCCGCGGCCTCAGCGGCCTGGTACTGGCACCACCGGAACCTGAACCGGTTTGCCGATGCTGCGGATTTCGTCGGTCTGACGCGCGCGATCAATGGCGGTACCAACGGCTTGGCCGATCGGCGGGCGTTGTGGGCTCGCGCAAAGATGATGCTGGGGGTGCGGCCATGATTGCGCTGGTCACCACCGTGGCGGCGTTGCCGTGGCGCCGCATTGCGCTGGCGGCGGCCGCTGCCGCACTTGTCGTTGCGGGCTGGACGGCCAACGGCTGGCGCAAGGACCGTGAGCTGGAGCAGCTGCGCCGTGGCTATGTCGAGAAACGGCTCGCCCAAGAGGCGGCGAAGGTTGGCGCCCTCGGCGATGTCCGTCGCGAAGAACAGCGCCGGGTGTTCGAACAAGCGGAGATTGCGAATGCTGCAAAGAAAGAAGCCGACAAGGCACGGGCTGATGCTCGCGCCGCTGATGCTGTTGCTAGCCGGTTGCGCCGGCGGGTTGACGAACTCGTGGCCACCGCCCGCGCCAGCGATTCCGCCGCTGCCTGCGGAAGCACGGCAGCCGGCGATCCCCTCGGAGTGCTTGCCGACGTGCTCGAAAGGGCTGACCGCCGAGCGGGAGTCCTGGCTGAGGCTCTTGACGCCAGCTACATTGCGGGCCTCGCCTGCGAGCGTGCATACGACTCCTTAGTGCGCTGAATTTTGCCGGCGATTGCACTTTCGGATATATTCAAATGCACATTTACTCATCGAGGGTGACAAATGCTTCTTCCTGCAACGGTTGAACGCCTGGCGCATCTGGGCGCAAATATCGATATCACGGATTCCAAGAGTTACCTGCCAACGACCGTGGAGGCAATAATCCGTGCCGCAAAGGCTTCCGGTGGCCATGTGACCATATCCGCCGGCAAATTTCTGCCGGCCACCCTCGAAAGCTTTGTTCGGATCGGCGGTAACAGCGTGACTATCCGAATCTGAGCGGGCGCTTCGTCCCGAACCGTTTCGCAGGCGCCGCGGGAGACCTATGGCGGGCGTACGCAGTGTCAGTAATGTGAGCGCGCGTACGTCCCCCAACCACCAAACCGTTATGCAATCCCCTGATACATGACCCTCATCGCTAGTCTGGGGCCCGCCGTGATCACCGCACTTGTCGCGCTGGGTACCGTCTATCTCACGAATCGAGGCCACGCGAGCCGGCTCACCACGCAGCTCAAACATGAGCAACAGAAGCAGCGAGAAGAGTTGCTGAGGGCGCGGGGAGAAGAGCTTTACGGGTTGCTTCACGAATGGAAGAACGGATTCGAGGCGCTTTGCCTGATACAGCTTTCTGTTATGCGCGGCGAAATGTCGTACAACGAGGGCCTTGATCTGCAAACGAAAGACAATAAAGAAGTCGACTTTGGTCGTTTGCAGATGCTTATGGCAATCTATTTCCCGGGCTTTCAACAGCGATATGACGAATTGCTCTTGCTGCGGGACAAGGTTTCAAAGATCGCGCAGAATTTTCGTCGGTCCTACATTCAGGGGCATACAGACGGTAAGGCCTATGTGATGCCGTACAGCGAGGCTCACTTGAAGCTGCATGATGCAATCGATGCGCTGAAAATGGCCGTGGCATCCCACGTCCGTAGTCTTGGATCGGCAGAGGACAAGAGCCCGACAGCGGCTAAACGAGCGTAATGTCAGTCATCGTCACGTGAGTCGCCAGCGCTCGCAGTGCGCACAGCTTCTGACGGGGCTGTGCTGACGCGCCGGCGGCGACTCGGCCGTGACTGCGGCCTATCCCTTGATGTCGCGGGGGTCGTTGCCGAAGCTGTTGCGCTCGCGGATCTGGCCGTCGCGGCCGTGGATGATCAGTTCGACCTTGGCCAGCTTGGCCGCCTCGGTGGCGGCAGTGATGGCCGCCTCCTGTGTCGGGTAGTCGACGTCCGCGCGGCCGCCGCCCTCAACCTCTACCGCCCAGCCGCCGTCTGCCGGGACAACGTGGATGTTTCCTGCCATGGTGCCCTCCTGTGCGTGTCACCTTTCGTTGTACGCGGCGCGCCACGGTGGCGGTATAGGCAGGCGTCCGACACGCCTAGCGCCGGCGTCCCGGGTTCAGGTCGACGGAGAACACCTCGTCCCATTCGCGCGTGAGCTCGGCGGCCTCGGCAATGCACGTCTCATTGGCCAGCTCGCGGCGCAGCGCGTTCAGGATGATCTGAAAGGCCGACGTGTTGGCCTCGCTGTCGTACATCGGAAAGCACGCCGACAGCTGCGCGGCGCGTCGGGCGACGGCCTGCAGCCGCGCCACCTCCCATAGCAGCGCCCGCACCTCCGGGGAGCGGTTGCGCTGATACATCGCCTTGAGCTCGGCGCGCGTGAGCGGCGCGGGAAAAGATGGTCGCCGCGGCGCCGGCGGTTCCGATTCGTCCGCTGGCGCTGTCGCCCATCGGTGCTCGTTGCCGCGCGATCGCATGGCTACTGCCCGGGCCGGCGCAGCGGAAACTGTGCGGTGAGGCCGTCGATGATGGCGGGGCGCCAGACCTTGAACGACAGCTGGTGATGGTAGGCGCCGAACGACAGCGCGTCCGGCGTCCAGCGCAGGGCGGCCAGGTGGCGCGTCTCGATGCCGCGCACGACGATGGCGTCCTTGCCGACCGTGACTGCCTCACAGGGCAAGCGCAGCTCCTCGCGGTCGTCGGCGAAGAAATGGGCCTCAAGGAACACGGACGCAGTGGGGTAGGTAGCCGGCATGGTCTACAGCGAATACTGTACGGATATACAGTATAACGCGCTGTCCAGCAGCATGGTGCGTATGGCGGCCATAGACCCTGAAGTGCCGCGCCTTGGCGTGGAATTACGCCACGATCACGCCATAGAAAAATAAGTCATTGAAATGTAAGTGATTAGGATTCCTGTCGGCGGGACCACTCTCCCCATTCGATTTCGCATCAGCCGCGCTTCGCGACTTCCGCGCCTGGCGGTCCCCACGCGTCGCGTCTCCGCGCTTGGCGGCCCCCCTACACGTCGCGTCTTGGCGCTTGGCGCTTCGCACCTGCGCCCGCGCCCGCGACGCCGGAAGCCGGAAGCCGGAAGCCGCTCGTGCTCCGATGGCCGAGCGGCGTCCGGCACTACGAACGACCGTCGGCGATCAGGCGCCGTCGAGGAAGAGGCTGCGCTGGCCCAGGCGCGTGCCCAGCGCGTCCGGTGCTAGGCTCATGCTGGCCGGATCGATGGCAGGGTCGGTGCTGCGTACCAGGGTGGGATCGGCGGGCGCCATGCCCGGCTGCGCGGCGGGGGCGGCAGCTTGCGCGTACGGGTCGCCGGCAACCGGTGCGGCGGATTGCGCTGGCGACGTTGCCGCGGGCATGCCCTGCATCGGCTGAGCCGACGGCATCGCCTGCGCGGAAGGCGCGGACTGGATCGATTGGGTGGGTTGCGCGGATTGCGCGTATGGCGAGGATTGGGTGGACTGCGTCGGCTGCATCGTCTGAGCGGCCGGCATCGGCTGAGTCGACTGCATCGGCTGGGACTGCTGCGCCAGCAGCGGGTACGACGCGATCATCGCGCCAGCCATCAACAGGGATTTCGCCAGATGTTGCTTCATTCGTGTACCTCCATAAAACGCCTACAGGCATGGGAAGGTTCACTGTAGCGGCGAGGCGTCTGACATTCTGTTCGATTTTGCAACGGTGATTAACGAGCCTTGTCATTGGCGCCAATGCGGCTTACAACCACGCGCGCAATGGTGGCAATGGTGGCAATGGTGGCAATGGTGGCAATGGTGACAACGGTGGCAACGGTGCCAACGGTACCAACGGTGCCAACGGTGGCAGCGGCAACGGTGGCGATCATGACCACCGTGCGACCGTGGCGACCGTAGCAACCGTAGCAACGGTGGCAACCCCGGCGCTGGCGAGCGAGGTGCTTGCGCGCATGGCGCGGCAGCACGACCATGGAGGTTCGATGCGAAGGGGCCCCGTGTAGAATCGGCGGCCTCTTGCCGTAGCGAGGAAACAGCCTCCAATGCAGTGGTGGAGCGCCTTCCCGGAGTCGACGACATGGACCGACAACAAGAAGCGATCTGCTGCGTGCCCGAGCCCGGCACTGCCGATGCGCGGATGATCGACCGATGAAATCCATCGCGCATCCGCCGCGCGTCGTCGCGCTGGCCTTCCTGCTGGCGATCGCGCTCGGCACGCTGCTGCTGCTCCTGCCGATCTCCCAGGCGGACGGGCAGCCCGTGCCGTGGCTGACGGCCGTGTTCACCGCGGTATCCGCCGTCTGCGTGACGGGCCTCGTCGTCGTCGACACCGGCACCTACTGGTCCGGCTTCGGCCAGGCTGTGATTCTCGTGCTGTTCCAGATCGGCGGCTTCGGCATGATGACCGCGGCGACCCTGCTGGGCCTGATGGTCAACCGTTCGCTGCGGCTGCGCACGAAGCTGATCACGCAGGTCGAGACGCGCTCGCTGGGCATGGGCGACGTGACCAGCGTCGCGCGGCTGGTGCTGGCGGTGACGCTGGCATCCGAGGCCCTGGTCGCGACGCTGCTGACGCTGCGGCTTCGCCTTGCCCATGACCTGCCATGGGGCGATGCGGTGTGGAGCGGACTGTTCCATGCGGTGTCCGCCTTCAACAATGCCGGCATTTCGATCCATGCGGACAGCCTGACGCGCTATGCCGCCGATGCGCTGATCCTGATGCCGGTGATGCTGGCTACCGTGGTCGGCGGTATCGGATTCCCGGTGCTGCACGATGTCCGGCGCAAGGCGCGCAGCCCGCATCATTGGTCCCTGCATACCAAGCTGACCCTCGCCGGCACGGCGGTGCTGCTGGCGATGGGCTTCGTCGGGGTGCTGCTGTTCGAATGGACCAATCCGAATACGCTGGGCCCGATGTCAGCCGCCGACAAGCTGCTGTCAGCGGCCTTCGCATCGGTGGCGGCACGGACCGCGGGCTTCAATACCCTGGACATCAGCTTGCTGACGCCCGAAACGTGGGCGCTGCACTACTTCCTGATGTTCATCGGCGGCGGCAGCGCCAGTACCGCCGGCGGCGTCAAGGTCGGCACGATCGCCATCCTGGTCCTGCTGGTGATCGCCGAGATCCGCGGGCAAAGCGACTGCGAGGCATACGGCCGCAGACTGGGCGCCTCGGCCCAGCGCCAGGCCGTCACGGTGCTGGTGCTCGGCAGCGCGATGGTCACCCTCGGTACACTGGTGTTGCTGATCACGACCGACGTGCCGACCGATCAGATCATCTTCGAGGTCATCGCCGCCTTCGGAACGACCGGCCTGTCGACGGGGATCACCGGCGATCTGCCGGTGCCGGCCCAGTTGACGCTGATCCTGCTGATGTATGCCGGCCGGGTGGGCACGATTACGCTGGCGGCATCGCTGGTATTGGGCGAGCGCCGCATGCCGTTCCGCTATCCAGAGGAGCACCCAATTGTTGGCTAGATTATTTACCGAGCAGTTCTCCTTCTCGAGAGGAGACAGCGTGGTCGTGATCGGACTGGGCCGCTTCGGCAGCTCGGTCGCGCAGTCGCTGATGCGTCTGGGCCACGACGTGATGGGTCTCGACAAGGACGCGGAGCCCGTGCAGCTCTGGGGCAACTACCTGACGCATGCGGTGCAGGCGGATTCCACCAACGTCAACGTGATGCGCCAGCTCGGCGTGGCCGACTTCGCCCATGCCATCGTCGGC
>Ga0180218_1000439_pt1 | contig 39784 bp, 33 predicted proteins | sample eDN3rd37CKraftBY_FD_151334 | JGI IMG/M metagenome (GOLD analysis project Ga0180218, IMG submission 151334) | Enriched backyard soil microbial communities from Emeryville, California, USA - eDNA 3rd pass 37_C Kraft BY (version 2) (version 2) | ecosystem: Environmental > Terrestrial > Soil >... | reverse complement strand
CGCCGCCGGGCCACCCAGCCGGATATCTCCCAGACGGATCACACACCCACGCGGGGTGGAGCAGCCCGGTAGCTCGTCAGGCTCATAACCTGAAGGCCGCAGGTTCAAATCCTGCCCCCGCATCCCAACACCAGACCAACCCCATACAAGCCGCCTCGAATACAAGGTATCTAAAGGCCTTGTAGGTGTTCGCGCCCCCGCCCTCCTTCGTTCGCCATACGTCGGAAGGCGGCCGGTGAAATGCCCTCTCTTCTGCTGAAAAAGCGGGAAAAATAGGCCGGCTCGAAGCCCAGCCCGTAGGCAATCTGGGAAATGTTGAGGGAGCTGTAGCTCAGCAGCCGTCGGGCCTCCAACATCAGCCGCTCATGAAGCAGCTCCAGGGGTGAACGGCCGGCCACGATGCGGCAAGCCCGCGTCAGCGTGCTAGGCGTGACACCAAGCTGAGCACAGTGCTGTTCCAGCGGCTTCTGCTCCGCGAAGTGATCCTCGATATGCTCGCGGAAGCGCGCCACCAATTCGGCTTGCGGCGAACGTGGCCGCCGCGCGGTCGCTTCTGCTTCGGCGCCCTGCTGGACCAGGGAAAGAATGACGAAAACATACCCCGCCAGCGCCGTGCTACGGCCCGAGCTGCTGAGGCGGAAGGCACGCTCCAGATGGGAAAAGGCGCCGTTCAAGGCCTTCCGCAGCGTTTCCCGTTCCCCAACTCTGATCACTTCGACGGTGCGCGGATAGTCTTCTCCGCCGCTCAACTCCCGACAGGCGGCCAGAAAGGCGTCGGTCAAGGTCAGCACATAGCCGCGGCTCTGCGGTTCGTACCGAAAACCGTGCACTTCCCCGGCGGGAATGATCAGCAGCGCAGGAGCCTCGAAGGGCAACTCGCGCCCTTCCGCCGCAATGGCCCCCGATCCCTGCTGGATCCAGAAGACCTGGTACAGGCTCCGGTGCCGGTGTGGCCGAATGGTCCAATTGTGCGCATGGCTCCGCGTGAACAGAGGCTCCAGGTGCACCGGGTCGAGCGATACACGGGCCTGAGGCTCCCCGTAGAGATCATAAGCCGGAATTGCCGCTCCGGGCGGTGACGAGCGCCTGCCGGATGGATCGGGGAATGCCTGTCTGCCCATGATCTGCGCGCTTCGAAAGTCCAAGCTGTTGCCCGGATTGTCTATTGCCGATCGGGCGCCCCGATAAGGTATCATTTACAAGAATACACGGGGGAGGACGCGATGCGGCAACGCACGCAGATCGCCATTATCGGCGCGGGCCCAGCCGGCCTGCTTCTCTCGCAATTGCTCCACGTCGCCGGCATCGACAGCGTGGTGCTGGAGCGCCGCAGCCAGTCCCATGTGGAGGGCCGCATCCGCGCGGGCGTTCTGGAGCAGGGCACCGTCGAACTGCTGGAGCGGGCGGGTGTGGCTGAACGGCTCCACCAGGAGGGCCTGACGCATCAGGGTTTCCGGGTCGCTCTCGACGGAGAGCACTTCCGCATCGACATGCACCGCCTCACCGGCGGCAAGTCCGTGGTCGTCTATGGCCAGACGGAAGTCACGCGGGATCTGATCGAGGCGCACCAGGCCCGCGGCGCGCCGCTCCTCTTCGAAGCCGAAGAGGTCGCGCTGCACGACCTCGAAACGGAAGCGCCTTTCGTCACCTATCGTCACGGGGGTGTCTCGCACCGGCTCGACTGCGATTATGTCGCCGCCTGCGACGGCTATCACGGCATCGGCCGCGCCAGCATTCCGGCATCCGTATTGCGCAGCTTCGAGCGGATCTATCCCTTCGGCTGGCTCGGTATTCTGGCCGATGTTCCCCCGTCTGACCACGAGCTGATCTATTCGAACCATGCCCGTGGCTTCGCGCTGGCCAGCATGCGGTCCACAACCCGCAGCCGCTACTATGTGCAGGTGTCGCTCGACGAGAAGCTCGAGGACTGGCCTGACAGTCGCATCTGGGACGAACTGGCCCTGCGGCTCGGCGAGGGGATCGCCAGCCGGATGGTGCGCGGCCCCTCCATCGAGAAGAGCATCGCGCCGCTGCGCTCCTTCGTGGCCGAGCCGATGTGCCACGGCCGCCTCTTCCTCGCCGGGGATGCGGCGCATATCGTGCCGCCCACGGGCGCCAAGGGCCTGAACCTGGCCGCCTCCGATGTCGGGATGCTGGCCGAGGCCCTGGTCGGTTACTACCGCGACGGATCGGCGGAGCAACTCGACGGCTATTCCGCGCGTGCCCTGGCCCGCGTCTGGAAGGCGGAGCGCTTTTCCTGGTGGTTCACCGGCCTGACGCACCGCTTCCCGGACATGGATGCTTTCGCACGCCGCATGCAGATAGCGGAGCTGCGTTACATCTTCGAATCTCCCGCGGCACAGGCGGTCCTGGCGGAGAACTATGTGGGCCTGCCCCTGCGTCGGGAGGCCAGCCGGCCCGCGCCGGCCGGCGGATTGGGCGCGGCGTCGCGCCACGCGGCCGAATAGCAGGCATTTGAGGGGAGCAGTTGCACCATGTTCGTGAAGGCGGGCGATCTCGACGTCCATGTTCAGGTCAGTGGCCCGCCCGGCGCTCCGGCCTTGCTGCTGCTGCATTCCCTGGGGACGACTGGCCATATCTGGGATGCCCAGGCAGAGGCGCTGGCCCATAGCTGGCGCATGATCCGCCCGGACCTGCGCGGCCACGGCCTGACCACGGTCACGCCCGGCCCCTACAGCATCGAAGGCCTGGTGCGGGATGCCCTGGCGGTGCTGGATGCGCTCGGCGTGGAGCGCGCGCATGTCGCCGGCATCTCGATTGGCGGCCTCGTGGCGCAGGCGCTCGCCGCGGAGGCGCCAGCGCGGGTGCGCAGCCTGATGCTGCTCGACACCGCGCTCGCCATCCCGCCGCCGGCCACCTGGCATGAGCGCGCCACCATCGTGCGCGGGCAGGGGATGGCGCCGCTGGTCGAGGCCGTGGCGGCGCGCTGGGTCACGCCCGCCGCCCTGCAGGCGCCCTTCACCCAGGGCCTGCGCGCCATGCTCCGTCGCACGGACCCGGAGGGCTATGCCGGCGCCGCCGAGGCCATCGCTGCCGCCGATCTTACGGCATCGACGCGCCGTCTCCGGCTGCCCACGCTGATCCTCGTCGGCGACGGCGACCAGTCCACCCCGATCAGCAGCGCCGAGGCTTTGCGGGATTCGATCCCTGGCGCGCGGCTCCAGGTCATCCCTGACGCCGCGCATATCCCGACGGTGGAGCGGCCGGAGGCGGTGACGGCGGCGATGAGGACCTTCCTCGCGACCCAGGAGGAAGGGGAGGGTGTGGAGGACTATGCCGCCGGCCTCGCCGTACGGAAGGCCGTGCTGGGCGAGGCGCATGTGGCGCGCGCCAGCGCGGCCGTCACCGCGCTCGATGCCCCCTTCCAGGACTACATCACCCGCAACGTCTGGGGCGGCATCTGGACCCGCCCCGGCTTGCCGCGCCACACCCGCTCCCTGCTGACGCTGGCGCTGATGGCGGCGCTCGGGCGGGAAGGGGAGTTCGTGCTGCATGTGCGCGCCACCCGCAACACCGGCGTGACGCCGGAGGAAATCGCGGAGGTTCTGCTGCAGGTCGCCGCCTATGCCGGCGTGCCGGTCGCGAACCACGCCCTCAAGCTCGCCAAGCAGGCCCTCAAGGAGATGGAGGAGACGCCATGAGCGAAACCATTCCCGGCTACCGCCGGCCTGCGCTCCTGACGCAGCCGCCCTACAACGCGCCGGATTATGGCAGCACCCGGCTCCGCCACCCGCAGCAGGAACTGCTCCGGCTGCCGCATACCGCGACGGAGACGAGCACCCCGCGCTTCTCCGCGCAGCGCTATCCCTCGCGCGCCGACCTGACCGTGCAGGCCGATGGCTCGGCGGCCATGGGCGAGCGCATCATCGTCGCCGGCCGCGTGCTGGACGAGGATGGCCGCCCGGTGCGCAACACCATGGTCGAGGTCTGGCAGGCCAATGCCGCCGGCCGCTACAACCATCCGGGCGACACGCATGACGCGCCGCTGGATCCGAACTTTCAGGGCATGGGCCGTGTCTTCACCGACGAGGACGGCTGGTACCGCTTCGTCACCATCCGCCCGGGCGCCTATCCCTGGCGGAACCACAAGAACGCTTGGCGGCCCAACCACATCCACTATTCCGTCTTCGGCGCCGGCTTCGCCCAGCGCATGATCACGCAGATGTACTTCCCCGGCGACCCGTTGCTGGCGCTCGACCCGATCTTCCATGCGATCCCGGACGAGGCCTCGCGCAACCGCCTCATCTCCAGGTTCGACCTGGAGCTCACGCAGCCGGAATGGGCGCTGGGCTATCGCTTCGACATCGTGCTGCGCGGCCGCGAGGCCACGCCGATGGAGGATCATCACTGATGCCCGCCCCGACCCCCGAGGCCGCGCCGACGCAGGGTCTCGTCGCCTCCGCCCACCAGACCGCCGGCCCCTACTGGCACCTGGTGGACTTCCCGGAATGGGCGGACACCACCCGCCATTTCACCGGAAACCTCCCGCCTGGCGAGCGCATCGTGCTGACCGGGCGGATCACCGACGGCGCCGGCGCGCCGGTCGGAGACGCAATGGTGGAGATCTGGCACGCCGATCCGAAGGGCGAATACCCCGACCCGAACGGGCCAGCCGAGGAGTTCCAGGGCTATGGCCGCTGTGCCACCAAGCCGGATGGCAGCTTCCGCTTCGTGACCCTGAAGCCCGGTCCGGCGCCGGTGGGCGGGCATGCCCGCGCCAATGCCCGGCAGGCGCCGCATGTGGCGCTGGCCGTCTTCGCGCGCGGGCTGCTGCAGCACCTCTGCACGCGCCTCTACTTCGAGGGCGAGCCCTTGAACGAGACGGACCCCGTGCTCAGCGCCGTCCCGGCCGAGCGCCGCGGCACGTTGATCGCGCGGCAGGTGGAGCCCGGCACCTGGACGCTGGACCTGCGCCTCCAGGGCGAGGGCGAAACCGTCTGGATGGCGGTCTGATCCGATGGCCGTCAATCCCGCCGATGGGGCCGTCTTCGGTGCGCTCTATGGTACGGAGGCGATGCGCTCCGCCCTGGACGAGCGCACCCTCCTGCAGCGCATGCTGGATGTCGAGGCCGCCCTGGCCCGCGCCCAGGCGCGCCTCGGCATCGTGCCGCAGGCGGCCGCCGAGGCGATCACCGTGGCAGCGCGCGTCGAGCACCTGGACCTGCCGGCCCTGGCCGTCGCCACCCGCAACACCGGCTATCCCGTCGTCGGGCTGGTGAAGCAGCTTTCCGCGGCGGCCGGGCCCGAAGCGGGGCGCTGGACGCATTGGGGCGCGACGACACAGGATATCGTGGACAGCGCCACAGTGCTGGTGCTGCGCGACGCCCTAGACCTTCTTGGCGCCGAGCTGGACCGGCTCTGCGCCGCCCTGGCGGCGCGCGCGGAGGAGCACCGGAACACGGTGATGGCCGGGCGCACCCATCTGCAGCACGCCCTGCCGGTGACCTTCGGCTACAAATGCGCTGTCTGGCTGGCTCCGCTGCTGGCCATGCGCGAACGGCTGGCGCAGCTTCGCCCACGCGCGCTGCGCGTGCAGTTCGGCGGCGCGGTCGGCACGCTGGCCTCCCTGGGTGGGCAGGGGCTCGATGTCCTGCGCGAGTTGGCGCGGGAACTTTCGCTCGGCGAGCCGAACATCCCCTGGCATGTCGCGCATGACGCGCTGGCCGAGGCGGTGAGCTGGTGCGGCTTGCTCTGCGGCCCGCTCGCCAAGTTCGCGACCGATATCATGCTGCTCATGCAGACCGAGGTGGCGGAGGTGGCCGAGCCGCATGCGCCGGGCCGGGGCGGCTCCTCGACCATGCCGCAAAAGCGCAACCCGATCGCCTGCGAGTATGTGCTGGCCCAGGCGCGCGGCGTACACGCGCTGGTGCCGCAGATGCTCGCCGCCCTGCCGCATGACCAGGAGCGTGGCACCGGCCCCTGGCAGGCCGAGCCTCTCGCGCTGTTCCAGTCCCTGCTGCTGACGCATGGCGCGCTGAGCCAGGCGGTGCTGGTGGCCGAAGGCATGACGGTGGATGCCGCGCGGATGCGCCGCAATCTCGACAGCACAGGCGGGCTGATCGTCGCCGAGGCGGTGATGATGGGCCTCGCCCCGGTGCTGGGGCGCGAGGCGGCGCACCACGTCGTTCACCATGCCTGCGACGTTGCACTTACCGAAGGCCTGCCGCTCGCCGAGGCGCTCGGACGTGATAAGGCCGTCACCGCGCGGCTCGCCGCGGCGGAAATCGCCCGGCTGACCGATCCCGCCAACTATCTTGGCAGCGCTGGTACCTTCGTGGATCGCGTGCTGGCGGATTTCCGCGGCCACTGAAAGGACGCTGCCGGCGGGACGGCAGGCCTGCCCCGCCGGCAGCGAGAAGGATTTCCATGCGTCCTGCGTGAGCATGGCGGCGGAAGGCCGGCGCCGTTCCCTCCGGGCCCCGCGAAGGAAACGAACATGAAAGCCGAGCGCAGCATGGATGTTCAGGAGTTCCTGAATGAACATCCCTTCTCGCCGTTGCAGTGGACCATCTTCGCCCTCTGCTTCTTCATCGTCCTGCTGGACGGGTTCGACACGGCGGCCATCGGCTATATCGCGCCCTCGCTGATCACCGAATGGGGCGTGTCGCGGCCCGCTCTGGCACCGGTGCTGAGCGCCGCACTCTTCGGCCTGGCAGCGGGGGCGCTCTCCTCCGGGCCGTTGGCCGACCGGATCGGCCGCAAGGCGGTGCTGGTCGGCGCGGTGTCGGTCTTCGGCGTGGCCTGCTTGGCTTCCGCCTTCTCCGGCACGCTGGACCATCTCGTCTTCTGGCGCTTCATCACCGGTGTCGGGCTCGGCGCCGCCATGCCCAATGCGGTGACGCTGACCAGCGAGTACTGCCCGGAAGGGCGGCGCGCCATCCTGGTCAATGCCATGTTCTGCGGCTTTCCGCTCGGAGCGGCTTTCGGCGGCTTTCTCGCCGCCTGGATGATCCCGCAATGGGGCTGGCGCAGCGTGCTGCTGCTGGGCGGCATCGCGCCGCTGGTGCTGGCACTGCTGCTGCTCGTGATGCTGCCGGAATCGGTGCGCTACATGATCGCCAAGGGGCAGCCGGCGGAGCGCATCCGACAGATCCTGCAACGCATCTCGGCTTCCGCCTCCGCGGCCACTTCTTTCGTGGTCGGCGAGGCGGCGCCCGTAGCAGGAGCCCGCAGCGGCGCCGGTGTCGTCCTGTCGCGCCCCTATATCGTGGGCTCGGTGATGTTGTGGATCGCCTACTTCATGGGGCTGGTGATCTTCTATGCCCTGATCAACTGGATGCCCCTGCTGTTCAACGACGCGGGGCTGGAGCCGCGCAACGCGGCACTGATCTCGGCGCTGTTCCCGCTCGGCGGCATCGGCGCGATCTTCTTCGGCTGGCTGATGGACCGCTTCAACGGCAATAAGGTCATCGCCGCCGGCTTCGCGCTGACCTCCGTCTCCGTCTATGCCATCGGGCTGGCCGCGGGGCAGGTGGGCCTGCTGGTGGCGACCGTCTTCTTGGCCGGCGTCATCATGAACACGGCGCAGTCCTCCCTGCCGGCGCTGGCCGCCAGCTTCTACCCCACCGAGGGGCGGGCGACCGGTGTGGGCTGGATGCTGGGCCTCGGCCGCTTCGGCGGTATCGCCGGCTCCTTCCTGGTGGCGGAGCTGGCGCGCCGGCAACTCACCTTCAGCCAGATTTTCATGGTGGTGGCCATCCCCGGACTGATCTCCGCCGCAGCGCTGCTGATCAAGCAGATGGCTCACCCCATGGAGCGGCCGGCGCGCGCCGCCAAGCGGAACGAGGCCCTCGGCCACTGACCGGCTGAGCCCCCCGCGAGCAGCCTCGCGGGGGCGCCGCGCTGGCTTGGCACGGCACGGAACTGCCCGGTTCTCGCCAAGGCGCCATCGGATAGAGTGGCGCCGCCTTTTGCAAAGCGAGAACAGGCATGACGCAAAACCAGGATGTCGCCCTTGCGGGATGGGAGCACCATCCCCTCGACGGCACGCTCGAGATCCATTGCCATGACGTGCCGCCGGCGGTCGCGCCCGATCTCCTGCCGCGGCTCGAGGCCCATTGGCAGGCGGCGCAGGAGAAGGCAGGCGGTCGGCTCTTCGATGGCCTCGTCTTCACCCTCACCGCCACCACGCCGCCCCGGCTGGAAGGCGCTTTCATCCGCTACAAGGCCCTTCTGGCGCAGACGCGCGAACCCTCGCTCTATCCCCACCTCGGCATCCACGCGCTCTCCGTCTGCGGGGCTTTGGAATGCGCGGACGGGATCGTCTTCGGCCGGCGGAGCGAGCATGCCACCTACCAGCCCGGTATGTGGCAGCTGCCGCCTGCCGGCAGCGTGGATACCAGCGCGCGCCGCAACGCTCGCATTGATCCCGTGGCGCAGATCCTCTCCGAACTGGAGGAGGAAGTCGGATTGAAGGCTGGGGATGTCACAGCCGCCGAACCCTTCTGCCTCGTGGTGCATCCGGACACCCGCTACCACGACATCGGCATTCGGTTGCGGACGCCGCTGAGCGGCGCAGAAGTCCAGGCGCGGCAACAGGGAGCGATACACCGCGAGTATTCCGAACTGCGCATTGTGGCGAAACGGGACTTGCCTGCCTTCTGTCATGACAATGGCCGGCAGATCGTGCCAACGGCTCACATCCTGCTGCAACGTCTCGAACTTACGTCTTGACAGAAGATTCCAAGGCCATCGCGCTGATGGGCCAGAGTGGGAACCAAGGTCAAATTTGGCAAGAACGTGGCATTTTCCTGGCGAATCTGGGATCCGACATACCTGGAGTGGCCCCTTGCGGGGCCGTTCAGGTATTCAGATACTCTACCCAGAATCAACTATAGGTAGAATACCGAAAAAATAAAGCGCGAATTCGGAGTAAAGATTCGGCTTCAAGGGCCTTAGAGTGGCCCGGTGTGGTCACAGTTTCATCAATCCAACTTTTTTTACATTGCCAGAATCCGATGGCAGTACCAACGAACTTCGCAAGTTCGTTAGTCCCGAACAAAAATCCGGCATCGTGCCTTGAATGACGTGCTCGACTCTTCGTGAGGCGTCAGCTAGGGCTTTGGCGCTTTCCAGTCGGGCGGACACCCCTCCGTCGGCGACTTCGGCTTAAATCGTGCGGGACGTCTTGCATCCGTTGCTGTGCAGCACAGCAAAGGAAGAGATCTCCTGCGCCCGATGCACAGGATGTACCATGGCGCTCCTCGGAGTTTATATCGGCAACAGCACGCAGGATCTCTCGCAGTTCGAGAACTGGCTCGGCCGCGACGTGGACGGCGTGCATGGTGTTGTCGGCTCGTCGAGCTGGAAGGATTTCACCGACAGCGCGGAATGGGCTGCTGACAGGCTTTGGGGCCCGACTGGGCGCGACGTGTTCTGGTCGGTGCCGCTGCTGGTGAAGGGCGCGGATCTCCATTCCGCGTCCAATGGCGACTACAACGGCTATTACCGCACGGTCGCCCAAGAGCTGCTGCACTCCAGTGACGGCAATGACCCGATCTATGTGCGCACCGGCTGGGAGTTCAACGGCAACTGGTTCAACTGGTCGGCCATCGGCAAGGAAGGCGATTTCATCGGCGCTTTCCAGGAATTCGTGGATAGCTTCCGCTCCGTGTCCGATCGCTTCAAGTTCGAGTGGACGCCGAACGAAAGCTATGGCGGCATGGATCCCGCGAAGGCTTATCCGGGCGACGGCTATGTCGACATCATCGGCATGGATTTCTACTACAAGCCCGAATACACCTCCTGGGACGCGCAGAAGGCCTGGGACCAGATCGTCAACGAGAAGTATGGCCTGCAGTGGCATCAGGACTTCGCTGAAGCGCATGGCAAGCCGATCGCCTTCTCGGAATGGGGCGTGAAGACGGACAATGCCGCTCCGTTCCTGAAAGCCGCGAAGGAGTGGTTCGACAGCCACGACGTCGTCTATCAGTCCTACTGGGATTCCGACGCGGCCTTCCCGGGCAAGCTGTCGGATGGCAGCAACTGGAACAGCGGTCAGGCCTTCAAAGATCTCTTCAGCTCTGACAGCGACTATAGCTGGGACGACAGCGATAACTCCTCTGACGGCGGCAGCGATTCCGGCGACGACGACTCCTGGAACGACAGCGGCTCCGACGACCAGAACAGCGGCTCGGACAATTCCTCTTCGGACCAGGACGACGGTTCCTGGGTGCCGCCGCAGAACGCGATCGCCTCGTCTGGCTCGCCGACGCACCAGAGCTGGGGCACCGGCGCGACCGAGACCTGGTACGGCACCGACGGCAACGACAAGTATCAGTCGAATGGCGGCAACGACACGATGTATGGCGGCAAGGGCGACGACACCTATCTCGTCTCCAGCCCGCAGGATCACCCGGTCGAGTATGCGGGCCAGGGCGTGGATACGGTGACGACCTGGATCAGCGACTACACGCTGCCCGACAATGTCGAGAACCTGATCTTTTTCGGCTATGGCTGGTCCAACGGCACCGGCAACGGGCTGAACAACATCATCTCCGGCACCACCAGCAAGAACACGCTGGACGGCAAGGGCGGTGACGACCAGCTCACTGGCAATGAGGGCCCGGACACCTTCGTGATCGGCAAGGGCGAGGGGCACGACACCGTCACCGACTTCTCCTCCTGGGAGGGCGACAAGCTGCAGCTCAAGGGCTTCGGCGGCAATGCCCAGTTGAGCCATGACGGCGATGTGTGGACGGTCACGGCCTCCGACGGCTCGACCACCAGCTTCACCCTGCACGATGTGACTTGGCTCTCCAACTCCGACTATTACTTCGCCTAAGCCACGAGGCCGCCGTATCGCCTGTGAAAGGGGGTGCGGCGGCCAAGCCCAGGCTTGGCCATGGCCTTGAGAAAAATTTCACGTGAGTGTGAGATTCTCATTTCCCTGAAGCGGCCGTTTCCCTCATCGTCGTGCCACAGGGTCGCCGAAAAAAGGGAGGGAGCGTGGCCGAGTTCTGGGCGGAATGGGGTAACCTGGCTTATCTGGCGGCCGCGGCATGGGCCTTTTTCGAAGGTGAGACATTCGTCATCCTGGCGGCCGCGGCCGGGCAGGCGACTCGCCTCGTCGATCCATGGCTGCTGATGCTGTCGGTCTGGATCGGCTCCTTCTTGGGGGACCAACTCTGGTTTACCCTGGGTCAGCGCTACGGCCTGCGGGCCCTGCGCCGCATTCCCGGCGGCGAGAAGCGCATCGCGTCCGCCCTGCGCTTCCTCGAGCGCTACGGCACGCTTTTCGTGCTCTCCTTCCGTTTCGTTTACGGGGTTCGCAACGTCGCTTCGGCGGCCTGCGGGATCGCTGGCATGCCGCGGCTTCGCTTTGCCCTGCTCAACTTCATCGCGGCGGGTCTATGGGCTGGCTCCTTCGTCGCGGCCGGCTGGTTCGCGGTGGCCTGGCTGGGGGAGAAAGCGACCTCCCATGCCCTGGCCGGGATCGGCGTGATCGTTGTGCTCTATCTCGCCTATCGCCTGTTCCAGTTCTGGCGCCGGCCCCCGGCTCCGCGGCGCGAGGAGCGCCCGCCGGTCGCCCGCACCCAGGAGCTTCCGCCTGCCCCGGAGCGCAAGCCCACTCTTAACCGCATGGCTGTCTGAGCCTAGGTCGCGCCCCTGGCGAATGGTCGGTGACCTCTCGCCTCCGTTCGCGTTGCTACAGCGCGGCAGTAAGGGGGCGCATAGAAGATGCGGTTTTGGTGGAATTTGGCTTTGGGGCTGGCCCTGGTCTCCTGCGCCGCGCCGCCGCCCGTGCCCGACCCGGCTCCGCTTGCTGTGGCAACCCCCTGGAGGGCTCGGATCGTCGGGGAGGCCCTACAGGAATGGCAGGCCTGGGGCCGCCTCACGGTGGAGGGCTGGCCGGAGGCTCTGCCCGAGCCGGCGGACCCCCGGCTCTTCGACCGGGTGCTGACCTATTGGGCCAGCGTGCCAGGGGAGGGACCGGCCGTCGCCTTCCGCCACCGGGAAACCTTCGACGCCCTGATGGCCGGCCTGTCGCAGAGCGGCACGCCGGAGGCACTGCCTGCCATCTCACTCTGGGCCTATCCCGCCTGGTCGGCGGCCTTCGTCAGCCATGTCATGGAAGCTAGCGGCGTGCCGCCCTCGGTCTTCCCGCCCGCTGCCAACCATGCCGCCTATATCGATTTCCTGTTATGGCAGGCCGAATGGAACCCGACCACGGCCGCCTTCCTCCCGCATGATCCTGCCCGCTATCCACCCCAGCCTGGAGACCTCCTCTGCGCCGATCGCTCGCTGTTGCCGCTGTTGAATTGGCGCGAGCGCCTCGCCGAGGCCGGGCAGTTCCGCGCTATGCATTGCGACGTGGTTGTGGCCAGTGCGGCGGGGCTGGTGCAGGCGGTCGGCGGCAATGTGCTGGATGCCGTGGTCCTGCGCCGCTTCCCCGCCGACGTCCAGGGCCGCGTGCTGCCGGCACCGCCCGACAAGCCGTCCTTCCTGCTGGTGCTGGAGAACCGCCTTGATGCTGTCTCGGCCGAATGACTGGTGGGCGGGCCGCGCCGGAGCTCTCTGCTGCTACGGCGTTCCCGGTTCCCCGCGATGGTCCGCCATCCAGGCCGCTGCGCCTTCTCCGGCACGACGGCCGGTGGCGAAGCAGGCCTGCAACAGATAGCCGCCTGTCGGCGCTTCCCAGTCCAGCATCTCTCCCGCCACGAAGACGCCCGGCCGTGCCCACAGCATCAGCCGCTCGTCCAGTTCCACAAGCGCCAACCCGCCGGCGGAGGAGATGGCACGCTCCAGCCCCAGCGACGATTGCAGGCGCAGCGGCAGCGCCTTCACCAGGGCAGGCAATTTCTCCGGGGCCGCGCCGCCGTGCAGCGCCTCCTGCAGCAACCCGATCGCCACCGGCGGCAGCGTCAGCGCCTTGCGCAGGACATTGGCCAGCGATTGCCCGCGGCGGGGCTCCGCAAGCCGCCGGGCGACTTCCCCGGCCGGCATGTCAGGGCGGAGATCAAGCTGCGCGACGGCCTCGCCCCGGGCCGTGATCGCCTCGCGCAGCGCCGCCGAAAGGGCATAGACGGCGCCCCCCTCGATACCTTCCGCCGAGATCATCGCCTCGCCGCGCACCACCTGCCCCTCGAAAGCCAGCGCGATGCGCTTCAGTGGCGTGCCGGCGAAGCGGGCCCGGAACACGGTCGACCAGGCGATGCGGAAGCCGCAATTGCTTGGCTGGAATGGAGTGATCGCGAGGCCGGGCAGGGCCTGTGTCCAGGCCCCATCGGAGCCCAGCCGCGGCCAGGAGGCGCCCCCCAGAGCCAGGACCACCGCCCGCGGGGCATGGACGACCTCGCCTGCCGGGGTGATGAAGCGCAGCCCCCCATCCGCCGTGAAGCCTTGCCACGCATGCCGCGTGCGGATCTCGACGCCGAGGCCACGCAGCCGTTCCAGCCAGGCGCGCAGCAAGGGTGAGGCTTTCATCGCCTGGGGGAAGACACGTCCGGAGCTGCCGGTGAAGGTCGGCTGGCCCAGCCCTTCGCACCATGCCGTCAGGGCGGCGGGAGGGAAGGCCTCGATGCTCGGTGACAGCCGCTGCTCCGCCGAGCCATAGCGGCGCAGAAAGGACGGCAGCGGCTCGGAATGCGTCAGGTTCAGCCCGCCGCGCCCGGCCATCAGGAACTTGCGGCCGACGGACGGCATCCGCTCGAACACCACCGCGCGGTGTCCGGCTGCGGCGATCGTCTCGGCAGCCATCAGCCCGGCGGGGCCGCCGCCGAGAATGGCAACCCAGTCTTCGGCAGGAGTGGGAGTATCCGGCATGGCCGGGCTTATAGCCGCTGCCGCGAAGGCTGGCCCCCCGCGATTTGCCTGCCGACAAGCCTGGCCGCGCGAATTGGCTTTTTCCTGGAGGACCGTGCGGGCCTGAACGGCGACAGGACGGCGGTCATTACCGGTTGAAGCGCCGTTGGTCACTCCAGCCGCACGGGGGGCGTGCTGGCACGGCGCAGCAGGTCCGAGGCCCAGTACAGCAGCGAGCGCCAGAAGCCGTGCAAGGCAAGCTGGTGCCGGCGATATAGCGAATCGTAGCTGAGCTGGGCGATGCGGCCCTGGATGAAGGTGCCGCCGCCCAACAACCCGAGCCGCCCCAGGCTGCCGAAGGCGTTGTAATGCCCCAGCGCCACCAGGGCGCCCTGGTGGTGGTAGGTGAATTCAGGCAGGGGCCTGCCTTCCAGCAACGCGGGAATGGCGCGGGCAAGATGACGCGCCTGCTGCTGCGCCACCTGCGCCGTGGCGCCGAGTGGCCGGTCCTGGCCGGGCGGGACGAAATAGGCGCAGTCGCCGATGGCGAAGACCCGGTCATCCCGTGTTGTCTGCAGCGTGGGCCGCACCACCAACTGGCCGCTGCGGGCGCTCTCCAGCCCGCCCACCTCGCGCAGAAAGGCGGGCGCGGCAACGCCGGCGGCCCAGACCTTCAGCTTCGCGGGGATGTTGCGGCCGTCCTTCAGATGCAGCGCGGCAGCATCCACCGAGACCACCTGCGCCCCGGTCAGCACCGTGACACCCTGCCGCTCCAGCTCCCGCCGGGAGGCTTCCGCCACCCGTTCCGGCAGGGCGCCGAGAATGCGGGGGGCCGTCTCGATCAACGTCAGCCGAAGCCGGTCGCGAAGGCCAGGGAAGCCATAGCCGGCGGCGAGGTCGAGCGCGGTGCTGATCTCGGCGCTCAGTTCGACCCCGGTGGCGCCGGCACCGACCACGGCGATGTCCAGCGTGGCGGTGCCCTCCGCCGCCAGGCACCGGATGGTCTCGTTGCGCAGGGCGGTGTTGAAGTCCTCGGCCTGGTTACGACTATCGATGAAGTGGCAATGCTCGCGCACGCCAGGGATGCCGAAGTCATTGGCGCGGCTGCCGACGGCCAGGACCAGTACGTCGTAATCCACCTCGCGCGGTCCGAGCACCTCGGTGCCGGCACGGTCCCGCAACGGGCCGAGCCGCACCCGCCGGGCCTGCCGGTCCAGCCCTACCATCTCGCCGGGCAGGAAGCGGAAGCTGTGACGATGGGCATGGACGATGAAGCCGAGTTGCTCCTGCCCGGTGTCCAGCGTCCCGGCCGCCACCTCGTGCAGGCGAGGCTTCCAGATATGCGTGGAATCGCGGTCGATCAGCAGGATCTCGGCCCGGCGGCCACGGCCACGGCCACGGCCGAGACGGCCTCCAAGCTGGGTGGCGAGATGGACGCCGCCCGCGCCGCCGCCAACGATGACGATGCGCGGCAGGGGCGACGGGGCAGGGGGCTGGGCCATGCTTCCTCCTCCATGTGATGAGGGCGCCGCCTGATGGCGACGCCCGATCATCTTCCGCACCAGGAACCGGCCCGCGGCCTGCGAGTTGCCGCGGCACCCAGCTCACTGGCGTCCGCCTCACTCTGCCGCCGTGTGCTCCCGGTGGCGATGCCGGCCGCGGCTGAAGCGGCGGTGCGTGGCCTCGCGCATCCGCTGGAACACGACGTAGAGCATCGGGATCAGGAAGATGCCGATGGTCGAGGCCGCGATCATGCCGGCAAAGACCGGCGTGGAGACCGCGCGCCGCGCCAGCATCGCCGCACCCGAGGCCCAGACCAGCGGCACCAAGCCCAGGATGAAGGCGATGGAGGTCATCATCACCGCGCGGAACCGCAGCTTGGCGCCCATGGCCGCCGCCTCGATGATGGGCTGCCCGGCCTCGCGCTGCTCCTTGGCGAACTCCACGATCAGAATGCCGTTCTTGGCCGCCAGCGCGATCAGCACCACGAGGCCAATCTGCGCATAGAGGTCCATGGGCATGCCCGCGAGCAGGAGCGCACCCGTCGCGCCCAGCACACCCACCACGACGGAGAGCAGCACCGGGATCGGAATCACCCAGCTCTCATACAGCGCCACCAGGAACAGGAAGGCGAAGAGCACGGCCAGGGCCAGGATGGCGCCCGTCTGGCCGCTCGCGCGCTGCTCCTGGAAGGAGGTGCCGGTCCACTCGAAGGTGTAACCAGCGGGCAGAGTGTTGTGCGAGATCTCCGCCATGGCCTCCATCGCCGCACCGGAGGAAACACCGGGCGCCGGGCTGCCGTTGATGGTGATGGAGCGGTAGTTGTTGTAGCGGGTGATCGTCTGCGGTCCCACCACCGTATGGGCGGTGGCAATGGAGCGCAGCGGCACCATCGCGCCGCGGCTGTTGCGGATCTGGATGTTCCAGAGGTCCTCCGTCTCCCGCCGGTCGCTTGCCTCACCCTGCACCAGCACCTGCCAGGTGCGGCCATAGAGGTTGAAGTTGTTCACGAAGCTGCTGCCGAGCGTGGCCTGCAGCGCCGCGAACACATCGCTCATGGTGAGGCCGAGCGCCTGCGCCTTGTCGCGGTCGATATCGAGGTAGATCGAGGGCACGCCGGCGCTGAAGGTGGAGAAGACCTGGGTCAGCCGTGGGTCCTGGTTGGCGGCGCCGACCAGCGCCTGCATGACGCTGCCGATCTCCGTCGGGTTGGCGCCCTCGAGCGATTCAAGCTGGTACTCGAAACCGCCGCCGGTGGAGAGGCCGATGATCGGCGGCAGGTTGATCGGGATCACCTGCGCATTCCGGATCTGCTGGCTCTCGGCGAAGATGCGACCGATCAGCGCCTGCACGGAGTCACCCGGCCCGGTTCGCTCGCTGAACTCCTTGAGCTGCACGAACATCGTCGCCGAGCTGGAGCTGGCGCCGCCATCGAGCAGCGAGAAGCCGACGATTGAAACGGCGTCGCGGACCTGCGGCAGCTCCTTCAGGCGCTTCTCCATGTCGGCCACCACGCGGCTGGTCCGGGGCAGGGCGGCACCGTCCGGCAGCTGGAAGGCGATAATGAAGGCGCCCTGGTCCTCCTGTGGCAGGAAGCCAGAGGGGATGCGGCTGGCAATGGTGAAGGCACCGAACCCGAAGGCCGCGACCAGCACGATCGAGATGATTCCGAGCCGCAGCAGCCGCCGCACGACAGCGGCGTAGCCGTCGCGCACATTGTCGATGCGACGCCCCACCCAGGCCATGATGCCGCGCCGCGGGCCGCTGTGGCGCAGGAAGACGGCGCAGAGTGCGGGCGAGAGGGTGAGGGCGTTGATCGCCGAGATCACCATGGCGGCGCTGATCGTCACCGCGAACTGGCGGAACAGCACGCCGGACAGGCCGGGGATGAAGCCGATCGGCACGAAGACCGAGAGCAGCACCAGGGTGATCGCGATGATCGGCCCGGTGATCTGCGCCATGGCCTTCTTGGTGGCCTGGGCCGGGGTCAGTTCCGGCTCCTCCTCCATCACGCGCTCGACGTTCTCAACCACGACGATGGCATCGTCCACCACGATGCCGATGGCCAGCACCATCGCGAGCAGCGAGACGGTGTTGGCGGAGTAGCCGAGCATCAGCAGCACAGCGAAGGCGGTGATGAGACTGACCGGAACCGCGACGATGGGGATGAAGGTCGCGCGGATGTTGCCGAGGAAGAGGAACACCACCAGCGCCACCAGGACAAAGGCTTCCAGGAGGGTCTTGATGACCTCGTGGATCGTGTCGCTGACGAAGATGGTGGTGTCGAAGACCGGGCGCAGCGTCATGCCCGGGGGCATGCGGGCGCTGACGCGATTAATCGTCTCCTCCACGGCCGCGGCGGCCTGCACCGCATTCGCGCCGGGAGCGAGATAGAGGCCAATGCCGACGCCGTCTTGCCCGTTGAGCCGGGTGCTGACATCCTCGTTCTGGGCGCCAATCTCGATCCGTGCCACGTCGCGCACGCGCAGCACAGAGCCATCCGGATTGGCGCGCAGCACGATGTTGCCGAACTGCTCGGGCGTCGAGAGCCGGCCCTGGGTGCGGACGTTGAGCTGAACCTGCTGGTCGTCCGGCACCGGCTCGGCGCCGATGCGGCCGGCGGGCGCCTGCACGTTCTGCGAGCGGATCGCGGCCACCACGTCGGAGGGCGTCAGGTTCAGGCTGACCAGGCGCTGTGTGTCGAACCAGATCCGCATCGCATAGTTCTGCCGGCTGAACAGCGTGGCCGAGCCGATGCCCCTGGTCCGGGACAGTTCGTCAAGGATGTTCAGCGTGGCGTAGTTGGTCAGGTAGAGCGGGTCGTATTTCTGTTGCCCGTCGGCGTAGAGGAAGAGCACCTGCAGGATGGAGGAGGATCGCTTCTCCACCTTGATGCCCTGCGCCTGCACCTCGGTTGGCATCAGCGCCATCGCCGCCTGCACGCGGTTATTGACGTTGACGGTGTTGATGTCCGGATCGGTGCCCAGCTCGAAGCTGATGTTGAGCGAATAGCTGCCGTCGTTGCCGCTGTTGCTCCGCATGTAGATCGACTGGTCGACGCCGACGATCTGCGCCTCCAGCGGCTGCGCCACCGCGGCCTCTACCACCTCGGCCGAGGCACCCGGATAGGTGGCACTGACCTGCACCTGCGGTGGCACGATGTCGGGGAACTGCGAGACCGGGATGCGCGTCAGCGCAAGCGCGCCGGCGATCGTCATCACGATGGCGATGACGATCGCGAGGCGCGGCCGGTCAACGAAGACCGAGGAAATCATCGGTTCAGCCCCCCTGGCGCGGGATATCGGCGCCCGGCGCGTTCACATCGGCCGTGGCCGGCATGACCGGATTGCCGGGGCGGACGCGCTGCAGGCCCTCGACCACCACGCGCTCGCCTTCGCGCAGCCCGCTCTCGATCACCGCCAGCTCCGGGGTGGACTGCGGGCTCATCTTCACCGAACGCCGCTCGGCCTTGTTGTCCGGGCCGACGACATAGACGAAGTCACCGCGGGCGTCGCTCAGCAGGGCCGCGCGGGGCACGGTGAGCATCTGCACCGGTTCCACCGCCTCGACGATGACGCTGACGAACTGGTTGGCGGTCAGCTCGCGATAGCCCTCCGGGCGAAGGGGGTTCGGGATGCGGCCACGCAGCAGCACGCTGTCCGTATCGCGGCCGACGTCAATGTCGATGAAATCGAGCTGGCCGATCTGGTCATAGAGGCGGCCATCCGCCAGCCGCAGCCGCAGCTGCACGGCGCTCAACCCGCCGCGCGCGGCATAGCGCTGCCGCACCTCGTCCACGGTGCGCATCGGCACCGTGAAGGTGACATACATGGGATCCTGGCTGACGATGGTCGTCAGCGTGCCGGAGCTGGGGGTCACCACATTGCCCTCGGTCACGCTGGTGCGGCCGATGCGGCCGCTGATCGGGGCGCGGATCTCGGTATAGTCGAGGTTGATCTGCGCCTGGCGCACCTGTGCCTGGGCCGAGAGGAGCTGCGCCTGCGCCGTGCGCTGGGCGGCCACCGCCGTGTCCACCGTGGAGCGCTGCCCCGCGGGGGTGTTCAGCAGCGACTGGGCGCGGTTGAGCGTGATGTTGGCGTTCTGCAGCTGCGCTTCCGCCTCGGCCACGGCGGCGCGGGCGATCTGCAACTGCGCCTCGAAGGGCCCGCGCTCCAGGCGGAACAGCAGGTCGCCCTGCTTGATCTCGGCGCCCTCCTTGAACTCGACGCTCTCCAGGAAGGCGGTGACGCGGGGCACGATGTCCACCCGGTCGATCGCCTCGACACGTCCGATAAAGGTGTTGCTCTCGGTCACGGCGCGGCGCGCCACCTGAGTGACGCCGACTGCAGGGGGGCCGCCGCCCGGATGTTGCGCCATGGCCGGCATGGCCAACAGAAACAGGCCGAGGGCGGCGAGCCCACGGCGGAACAGGAGCGGCATGAAACCTCCAGGAGAGCAGTGTTTGGTCAGGCCGAGGCTTGTAAAGATACCTTCACGTATGTATATAAAGTGCCGGTTTGAACTCGCAAGGTCTGAAATGGCGCGCCGCACGAAACAGGAAGCTGACGAGACGCGCGAGGCCCTGCTAGATGCCGCCGAACATGTTTTCCTCGAGCGCGGCGTGGCGCGGGCTTCTCTGGACGAGATAGCGCGTTTCGCCGGTTGTACGCGAGGGGCCGTGCACTGGCATTTTGGTGACAAGCTCGGCCTCTTCCTGGCGCTGGACGAGCGGCTGATCCTGTTGCAGGACGAAATGAAGCGCCGTCTGTGCTCCGGCGAGGAGAAGCCCCCCCTCGAGCACATGGCCCATGCCATCACCACCGCCCTGGCCGAGCTGGAGCACGATCCGCGTCGCCGGCGCCTGCTCACCATCATGTTGCAGCGCTGTGAATATGTGGCCGAGATGACACCCGCCCTGCAACGGCGCCGCGAGGCCGATGCGGCCGTTCGCGCCACCTTGCGGGACAGCTTCAAGCGCGCCGAGGAGCGTGGCGAACTGGCCCCGGAATGGCCGCCGGAGCGTGCCGCGCTGTTCCTACATGCCTTGGTCGGCGGCTTCCTGAACGAATGGCTCCGTGGCGATGCGGACTTCACGCTGTCCGGCGAGGTCTGTAATGCGGTCCGCGGTTTCCTGAGATGCACGGCGGCCCAAGCCGCCCCCTGAGGAGTACAAGACCCATGCGTTTGACGCTGTGCCTCGCTGTGCTGGCCCTGCCGGCGCTGATGGCGGGCTGCTCCGCCGGCTCGTCCGACCCCGACCTGACCGCCCCGCGCGGTACCACGCTGGACACCATGCAGGGCGTGTCCAGCGGCGCGGAGCCGCTGCGCCCGGAGTCGGGGAATATCTGGGGCGAGGGGCTGCTACAGCCCAGTAAGCCCGCCCGATGAACATCATCTTCTTCTTTCCGGCGAAGGACGCGCTTTGATGATTCCCGCAGGGTTTCGAGGTTTGTTGGGAGCGTTGCTGGTGACGGCGCCGGTGTGGGTGGTTGGCGTGGCGCGGGGCCAGACGCTGCAGGAGGCGCTGGCGCAGGCCTATGCGGACAACCCGACGCTGCAGGCGGCGCGGGCGCAGCTGCGGTCGGTGGACGAGAACGTGCCGCAGGCGCTGGCGGGGTGGCGGCCGAGCGTGGTGCTGTCGGGGGCGGGGGGCTACATTGACGGGCGGGCGCGGGCGCTGGGCAGCTTTGGCCAGCCGGTGCATAGCGAGGTGGACCGGCAGACCGCCAACCTGGCGGCGACGGTGACGCAGCCGCTCTACAATGGCGGGCGGACGGTCTCGGCGACGCGGCGGGCGGAGAACCTGGTGCTGGCGCAGCGGGCGCGGCTCCTGGCGACCGAGCAGCAGGTGCTGTCCGACGTGGTCTCGGCCTATGTGGCGGTGATCCGCGACCAGGAGACGCTGCGGCTGAACGAGAACAACGTGCGGGTGCTGCAGCGGCAGCTGGATGCGACCAACGAGCGGTTCCGGGTGGGCGAGATCACGCGCACCGACGTGGCGCAGGCGGAGAGCCGGCTGTCGGGGGCGCAGGCGGCGCGGGCCAATGCGGAGGGGACGCTGCAGACCAGCCGGGCGACCTTCCGGCGGGTGACCGGGCTGTCGCCGGAGCGCCTGGTGGCGCCGCAGCCGCTGACCGCGGCGGTGCGCGGCGCCGGGGCGGCGGCCGAGATGGCGATGCGCAACAATCCCGCGGTGGTGGCGGCGCTGTTCGACGAGGCGGCGGCGCGCGACGCGGTGGACGTGCAGATGGCGGCGCTGCTGCCGACGGTGAGCCTGCAGGCGCAGGCCTTCCGCACGGACAACTCGCAGCAGCCGCATTCGCGGGTGAGCGGCGAGCAGATCACGGCGAACCTGTCGGTGCCGCTCTACCAGGGTGGCGCCGAGCACGCGGCGGTGCGGCAGGCGCGGCAGGATGCGGTGCGGCTGCGGCAGGTGGTGGACGACCAGCGGCGGGCGGCGATGCAGCAGGCGACGCAGGCCTGGGAGACGCTGCAGACGGCGCGCGCCCAGGTGGACAGCGTGCGCTCGCAGATCCGCGCCGCCGAGATCGCGCTCGACGGGGTGCAGCGCGAGGCGGTGGTGGGCAGCCGCACCACGCTGGACGTGCTGAACGCCGAGCAGGAGCTGCTGAACGCCCGCGTCAGCCTGGTGCAGGCGCTGTCCAACGTGGTCACCGCCAGCTACGGCCTGGCCGGCGCGGTCGGCCGCCTCACCGCCCGCGACCTCGCGCTCCCCGTCGCCCTCTACGACATGGAAGCCTACTACAACGCCGTCCGCTCCAAGTGGTTCGGCACCACTAACCCTCTCAACGACGACCAGCGCTGGTAACACCCCGTCCTACGGGGCGAGGGCGGGCGGCATGCCGCCCGCCCCCGCGGGGGTCTCAGGCCATTTCCGTCGCCAGCATCTCGCCGACATGGTCGGCCAGGGCGAGGGAGGCGGTCAGCCCCGGCGACTCGATGCCGAAGAGGTTCACCAGCCCCGGGACGCCGTGCACCGCCGGCCCCTGCACCACGAAATCCTGCACGGCCTCCTTCGGCCCGACGATCTTCGGGCGGATGCCGGAATAGCCGGGTTGCAAGGCGCCATCCGGGAGGCTGGGCCAGTAGCGGCGGATGGCGGCGTAGAAGCTCTCGCCGCGCTTCGGGTCCACCTCGTAGTCGATATGGTCCACCCATTCGACATCTGGCCCGAAGCGGCACTGGCCGCCGAGGTCGATGGTCAGGTGCGTCCCCAGCCCGCCGGGCACCGGAACTGGATAGATGAGCCGGGAGAAGGGCGAGCGGCCGGCAAGGGTGAAGTAGTTGCCCTTGGCATAGTAGGTGGGCGGCACGTGCTCCGCCGGCATCCCTTCCAGGCTGCTCGCCAGCTTCGGCGCGTGCAGCCCGGCGGAATTGATCAGGGTGCGGCAGCGCAGTTCCATCGGCTCGGCACCGCCGACCCGAATCTCCGCCCCGCCTTCGGGCAGCAGCCGGCCGCCCAACACGGGGCTATGGAAGACGAACATCGCCCCGGCGTTCTCGGCGTCGCCCTGCAGCGCCAGCATATAGGCATGGCTGTCGATGATGCCGGTGGAGGGCGAGACGAGGGCGGCCGTGCAGGACAGCGCCGGCTCCATCTCCAGAGCCTCCTCGCGGCTGACGAAGCGCAGGTCGGGCACGCCATTGGCGGCGGCACGGGCCTGGATGGAGGCCAGCTTGCCGCGCTCCTCCTCGTTGGTGGCGACGATCAGCTTGCCGCAATTGCGGTGCGGCACGCCGCGCTCAGCGCAGTACTGGTAGAGCTTCTTCTTTCCTTCCACGCAGAAGCGCGCCATCAGGCTGCCCTTCGGGTAGTAAATGCCCGCGTGGATGACCTCGCTGTTGCGCGACGAGGTCTCGGTGCCGATGCCCTCGGCTGCCTCCAGCACCAGGACTTCCCGCCCGGCCAGCGCCATCTGTCGCGCCACAGCCAGCCCAACCACGCCGGCGCCGATGACGACGCAATCAACCTCGTCCAAAGCCCTCTCCCTCCCGTAGTCGCGGGACTGCCTTCTCTAGCGCGCAATCCCGGCGCCGTCGCCTGCCGGTTGACGGCCGTACCGCGAGATCCCGCTCAAAAATGCGATGGGTGCGGCGGGGCTTGACGCCCCGGCTGCGGCGCATCACGCAGCAGGCCATGGCAGCCCCTCCGATCCTCCTGCTCCAGGATATCCGCCTCGGCTTCGGCACCACGCCGCTGCTGGCGGGCGCGACGCTCTCCGTCTCCCCGGGCGAGCGGCTGGCGCTGATCGGCCGCAATGGCTCGGGCAAGTCCACCCTGATGAAGATCGCCGCCGGGCTGGTCCAGGCGGATGGCGGCACGCGTTTCGTCCAGCCCGGCGCCACGCTGCGCTATCTGGAGCAGGAACCGGACCTCGCCGGCTTCGCGACCACGCTCGCCTATGTCGAGGCCGGACTGGCGCCGGGCGACGACCCCTATCGCGCGCATTACCTGCTGGAGCAGCTTGGCCTGACCGGTGAGGAGGCGCCCGCCAACCTCTCTGGCGGCGAGGCCCGCCGCGCCGCCCTGGCCCGCGTCATGGCGCCGTCGCCGGATATCCTGCTGCTGGACGAGCCGACCAACCATCTCGACCTACCCGCCATCGAGTGGTTGGAGCAGGAGATCGGCGCCATGCGCTCGGCCCTGGTGCTGATCAGCCATGACCGTCGCTTCCTGGAGACGATGACGCGGGAGATGGTCTGGCTCGACCGCGGCACCACCCGGCGGCTTGCCCGCGGCTTCGCCCATTTCGAGGAATGGCGTGACGGGGTGCTGGAGCAGGAGGAGCAGGAGGCGCACAAGCTCGACCGCCAGATCGCACGGGAAGAGGACTGGATGCGCTACGGCGTCACCGCCCGCCGCAAGCGCAATGTCCGCCGCGTGGGCGAGTTGGCGGCACTGCGCCAGCAGCGACGGGAGCGCCGCGCCGCCCAGGGCGGGGTCAAGATGGCCGTGGCCGAGGGCGAGGGCTCCGGCACACTGGTGGCTGCCGCCGACAACATCTCCAAATCCTATGGCGACCGGGCGGTGGTGAAGGACTTCTCCACCCGCATCCTGCGCGGCGACCGGGTGGGCATCGTCGGCCCCAATGGCGCGGGCAAGACGACGCTGCTCTCCATGCTGACCGGCACCCTTGCGCCCGACAGTGGCGAGGTGCGGCTCGGCACCGGCCTCGCCATGGTCACGCTGGACCAACGGCGCGAGGCGCTGGACCCCAACACCACGCTCGCCGAGGCGCTGACCGGCAAGCGAGGTGACCAGGTCTGGGTTAATGGCCAGCCTCGCCATGTCATTGGTTATATGAAGGACTTCCTCTTCCTGCCGGAGCAGGCGCGCACGCCGGTTTCCGCGCTCTCGGGTGGCGAACGGGGGCGGCTGCTGCTGGCGCGTGCCTTCGCCACGCCCTCCAACCTGCTGGTGCTGGACGAGCCGACCAACGACCTCGACCTCGAGACGCTGGATCTCCTGCAGGAGCAGATCGCCGAATACTCGGGCACGGTGATTGTCGTCAGCCATGACCGCGACTTCCTCGACCGGGTGGCAACCAATGTCATCGCCTGGGAGGGTGAAGGGCGCTGGCAGGACTATGCTGGCGGCTATTCCGACATGGTGGCGCAGCGCGGGCATGGTGTGCGTGCCCGCGCGGAACCCGTCCGTGGCGCCCCTTCTCCCGCCGCCCCAAAGCCCGCCCCCGCTGCCGCATCACCAGCCCGGAAGAAGCTTTCCTTCAAGGATCAGCACGAGCTGGAGACCCTGCCCGCACGGATGCGGAAGCTGGAGGCCGAGGCGGCGAAGCTGAAGGAGATCCTGGCCGACCCGGACCTCTACAGCCGTGACCGTGCGCGCTTCGCCAAGGCGACGGAACTGCTCACCAAGGCCGAGACCGCCCTAGCCGAAGCCGAGGAGCGCTGGCTGGAACTGGAGATGCTGCGCGAGGAACTGGAGGGCTGACTTTCCAGGCCCTCCTCCGAAACTGACAGAAAAAAGAAGGGGGCCTGGGGGAATTCATTCCCCCGGACTTTTTTTACCCGAGCCGTTCCCGCAGCCGTGCCGCCGCCGTGTAGAGCGCCTCGTGCACCTCTGGTTCCCCGGTGGTGTGGTTGCCGTCATTGACCAGGATGAACTCCGCCTCCGGCCAGGCCTGGTGCAACTCGAAGGCGGTCACGGCAGGCGTAACGACATCGTAGCGTGCCTGGACGATGGCGGCCGGGATGTGCCGGATGCGCCCGACCTCGCGGATGAGCTGCCCTTCCTCCAGCCATGCTCCGTTGATGCAGTAGTGGGTGAAGAGGCGCGACACGGCGAGAGCCTTGGCGGGCTCGGTCAGCTTAGCGATATGCGCGGGATCGGGGCGGAAGGTCTGGGTGCGGGCGGAGAAGCCACGCAGGGCGATGCCGGCCGGGAGATGCACCGCCGGGTCCGGGTCTATCAGGCGACGGTGATAGGCGGCGAGCAGGTCGTGGCGCTCGGCCTCCGGGATATGCGCCGCGAACTCCGCCCAATGGTCGGGGAAGAGGCTGCGCACCCCGTGGAACCACCAGGCGGTTTCCTGCCGGCGCGCGGTGAAGATGCCGGAAAGGCGCAGGGCCGTCACCCGCTCGGGATGGGCCTGGGCATAGGCGAGGCCGAGGCAGGAGCCCCAGCTATGCCCCATCACCGCCCAGGCCGACACGCCAAACTGCTCGCGCAGGGCCTCCAGGTCGGCGACCAGGTGGGCGGTGGTATTGGCCTCGGTGCTGGCATGGGGCGTGGAGTCGCCGCAGCCGCGCTGGTCGAAGCGCAGCACGCGCCATTGCGAGAGATCCAGGCTGCGCAGCACCGCCGGGTTGCTGCCGGCGCCCGGGCCACCATGGAGCAGGACCACCGGCGGCGCATCGGCGCGGCCATATTCCCACCAGGCCAGGCGGTGACCTTGCCCGACATCGAGATGGCCGGAGGCAACGGGGTCGGGGAGGGGGCTGTCGGGCGCGGGAGTCTGCGGCATGGCTTGGCAGCTTTGCTGCATATTGCGCGGGCTGGCTACACCGCGCTAACGCGCCGCGACAGCCGCAGGAGGAGCGCCGATGGACGAGGATGACGAGGACGACGCTCCGCCCGGCTTGCCGCCCGGTACGCCCTTCTACATGACACCCACCGGCCATGCGGCCTTGCAGGCCGAGTTGCGGACGCTCTGGCAGGAGGAGCGGCCGAAGGTGGTGGAGATCGTCTCTTGGGCCGCCAGCCTCGGCGACCGCAGCGAGAATGCCGACTACCAGTACGGCAAGCGCCGCCTGCGCGAGATCGACCGCCGCGTCCGCTTCCTGCGCAAGCGGCTGGAGCGGGTGCAGGTGGTGGACCCGGCCGCCCAGGCCCGGCGGGACCAGGTCTTCTTCGGCGCCACGGTGACCTATGCGCGGGAGGACGATTCCGAGGTCACCGTCACCATCGTGGGGGTGGATGAGGCGGAGGCGGAGCAGGGGCGCATCTCCTGGGTCTCGCCGGTGGCTCGGGCGTTGTTGAAGGCGCGGGTGGGCGATCTCGTGCGCATCCGCACGCCGAACGGGCCGGAAGAGGTCGAAGTGGTGGCGATCCGCTATCCCGAAGCCTGACCGGCGCGAATCTTCCGGCGGAAGGCACGCAAGCGAAGCCTTTCCTCTGGCGGAACGGTCCGGCCAGCGCCATGCTGCCATGGCGCCGCGGGAAGCCGCGGCATGGAAACGCCGGACACGCCACCCATGTCGCAACATGTTGCCCGACCGCCGGTCCTGAGGGGCCTGCCGCTGCGCCTGGGCAGCTTCTGGACCAGCCTTCCTCCCGTTCTCCGCGGCATGGCCTGGATGGGCCTCTCGGGCCTTAGCTTCAGCCTGCTGAACGGGCTGATGAGCGGCATGACCCGGGAGATGCAGCCCTTCCAGGCGCAGTTCCTGCGCTATTTCTTCGGCTTCGCGGTGATGCTGCCACTGCTCTGGCGAGACGGCCCCGCCGCCTATGCGCCGAATGGCCTCTCCGGCCAGCTCTGGCGCGGTGTGGTGCACACGGCCGGGCTGCTGCTCTGGTTCCTGGCGCTGCCGCATATCCCGCTGGCGGATGTGACGGCGCTCGGCTTCACCGGGCCGATCTTCATCATGGCCGGCGCCGTGCTCTTCCTGAAGGAGAAGGTGGTACTCTCCCGCTGGGTGGCGGCGGCAGTCGGGCTGGTCGGCGTGGCCATTGTCCTGGGGCCGAAGCTCTCCGGCGGAGGTGGGGGATGGACGCTGGTGATGCTCGCCTCCTCACCGCTCTTCGCCGCCTCCTTCCTGATCACCAAAGCGCTGACCCGGCGGGACCGGCCGGAGGTGATCGTGATGTGGCAGGCCATCACCATCTCCCTCTTCACCCTGCCGTTTGCTGTGACCTACTGGGTCTGGCCGACGCCGGCGCAGCTCGCCTGGTTCGCGGTGGCCGGGCTGCTCGGCAGCTTCGGCCACTGGTGCCTGACCGAGTCCTTCCGGCTCACCGACGTCTCGGCCACCCAGCCGGTGAAGTTCCTCGACCTCGCCTGGGCCTCGCTGCTCGGCTTCCTGCTGTTCGGCGACGTGCCGGGCTGGACGACCTATGCGGGGGCGGCGGTGATCTTCGCCTCGGCTACCTGGATGGCGCGGCGCGAGGCCGCGGGACGTGGGTAAAGGAAAAGTCGGGGGAAAGAATTCCCCCGAACCCCCATCTTCTTTCTGTCAGTTCAGTTGGTCGCCAAGCCGGCGGCGATGAGGATGCTGGCCATGGCGGTGGCCACGCCCTTCACGCTGGCGCCCTTCTCCACATCGATCCACTCCTCCAGCGAGTGCGCCCGGTCGCCGGCGCAGCCGGTGCCCAGCGTGACGGCCGGCAGGCCCAGGCTGATCGGGATGTTGCTGTCGGTCGAGGAAGCCTCGTAGGCCAGCTCGTAGCCCTGCGCGGCAATCACCGCCGCGGCGATGCGGGCAAGGCGGGACTCCGTCGGCGTGGTGCCGGCGGGGCGATCGCCGATCTGCTTCACCTCCACGCGGATGCCGCCGCGCGCCGTGTCACGCGCCGCATCCTCGCCCGCCGCCGCCTGCGGCAGGATGGCGAGGAAGCGTGCCTCCAGTGTCGCCAGCGCCTCGGCTGAGGCGGAGCGGAGGTCCACCTCCATCCAGGCTTCCTCGGGAATCGCGTTGATCGAGGTGCCCCCGCCCATGCGGCCAATCGAGTAGGTGGTCTTGGGCGAAGCGGGAACGCGGATGCGGCCCAGCTCATCCATGGCCCGCGCCATGGCGAAGGCCGGGTTCACCAGGCCGAAGGCGGCGAAGGAATGCCCGCCCGGGCCGCGGAAGGTGACGCGGTAGCGCTTGCTGCCCACCGCTCCATGCACCAGCCGCGCCGGGTTCAGCCCGTCCATCGCGATGAAACCGGCCACCCGGTCCCGCCAGCGATTGGCGCGGAAGAAGGCCTTCACGCCCCGCAGGTCGCCGGCGCCTTCCTCGCCCACGGAAGCCAGCAGCAGGATGCCAGCGCGCGTGCGGACCTCTGCCGCGTCCAGCGCGCGGGCCATGGCCAGCAGCACCGCCAGGCCGCGCGTGTTGTCGCCGACGCCGGGGGCCCGCAGGATCGTGCCCTCGCGCTTCACCGTTACATCGGTGCCGGCGGGGAAGACCGTGTCCAAGTGCGAGCATAGAACGATGACGCCGGCCTCGGGATCGGTGCCCGGGCGATAGGCCGTGACATTGCCCTCGGCATCCGTCTCGACCTCCTGCAGGCCCTGGCCGCGCAGCAGCTCGGCATAGGCCGCGGCCCGCTTCGCCTCGCCGAAGGGCGGGGAGGGGATCTGGGTCAGGGTGATGAGCTGTTCGACGAAATGGTCGTGGTCGGCGTCCAAGGCCTCCTGAATGCGGGCGAAGACGGGGCTGCCGAGCAGGGCATTCGCCTCCGCCGCCGCGCTGCTGCCTTCGGTGGCGGAGAGCACGGCGCGCAGGGTAGGGAGGGCATCGGACATGGGCGGAACCTCGGATCGGAAAGGGGGCAGACGTTCCGCCGACCCGCCCCCTGGGTCAAGGGCAGCGGAAGCTCAGGTGCCGACCCGCAGGGGCGCCGCCATCTTGCGGAGGCAGGCGATGACGGAAAGCGGGGTGATGCGCCCGGTCTTCGGGTTCTCGCTGGGAATGCCCTCGATGGACATGCTGAAGCGGGCCGAATCCGCTTCCACCTCGATGCGATGGGTGTTCCGCTGCAGCGCCGGGTCGGCCCAGATCTCCAGCATCGTACGGTCAGGGCCGATGCCGGCGAGGGAAAGCGCCACAGCGACATTCAGGTTGGCAGGGAAGCCGCGCGCCGCCTCCCGCGCGGTGCCCTGGAAGACACGCATGGGCTCGCGGATGTCCTCGATGTGGATGTTGTTCTCGATGAGGTAGGGCGCGCCCAGCAGGCCGCGCACCGGCTTGCGCGTGATCATCCGTACCGATTCGATCCGCCCCTCGGCGGCGGCGGCCACCGCGTCCAGCCCGATCAGCGCGCCGGTCGGCACAATGATCTGCCCGCCATGCTGACGCGCCAGGGCGACCAAATGCTCCTGCGCCAGCAGGGCACCGGCACTGAGGACGACGGCCGACTTGCCGGCGCGCAGGAAAGGCTCGGCGATGGCAGGAAGCAGTGCGGCGGGCGCGCATTCCACCACGAGATCGGCCAGGGATTCCAGCTCGGCGATGTCGAGCACCGGGACGGGATTGCGCAGCGCCTCCATGCGCCGGGCCGCCTTGGCCTTGTCCTGCGCAGCGACCGCCGCCAATTCGAAGCCCGGGATCCCGGTGTCCAGCGCCTGAGCCAGGCGGCCACCGATGGCACCGAAGCCGGCGATGGCGACCCGCAGCGGGCGGCGGCGCGGGGACGTGAAGGCGTTCATTCCTGGGACCTCCCGGGGGTGGCGATGCGCCGCCTACGGCGGCTGCCGAGGCGTCGCGCCGCGAGGGTAATGACCGGGGCCGGGCGTGCCAAGCCGGGCGGCCGCAAAGAAGAACGGCCCGGGGCGGGTGCCACCGGGCCGTTCCTGCTTCGCTCAGAGCGGGGAGGGGGCGCTTAGCTCGCCGCCTCCGGCGCATGCTCGTTCTCACCATCCGGGCTGTCATCCGGCTTCGGCAAGGCGGGGAGCGGTGCCTCGATGAACTCGAAGGTCAGCTCGTCGTCCTTCTTGCCGACGCGGACGGCGCCGCCCTTGGCCAGCTTGCCGAAAAGCAGCTCCTCGGCCAGCGGCTTCTTGACGTATTCCTGGATGATGCGGGCCAGCGGCCGGGCGCCGTAGAGCGGGTCGTAGCCCTTCTCCGCCAGCCACTCCTTGGCCGCCGAGGACAGTTCGATCGTGACGTTGCGGTCCGCGAGCTGGGCTTCCAGCTGCATCACGAACTTCTCGACGATGTTGCCCACGATCTCCTGCGTCAGGCCGCCGAAGGGCACGATGGCATCCAGGCGGTTGCGGAACTCCGGGGTGAACAGGCGCTTCACCGCCTCCTCGTCCTCGCCCACGCGCACCTGCCGGCCGAAGCCGATGCCGGCCTTGGCCATGTCGGCCGCGCCCGCATTGGTGGTCATGATCAGGATGACGTTGCGGAAATCGACCGTCTTGCCGTTATGGTCGGTCAGCTTCCCGTGGTCCATCACCTGCAGCAGGATGTTGTAGAGGTCCTGGTGGGCCTTCTCGATCTCATCCAGCAGCAGCACGCAATGCGGGTGCTGGTCCACGGCGTCGGTCAGCAGGCCGCCCTGGTCGAAGCCGACATAGCCCGGAGGCGCGCCGATCAGCCGGCTGACGCTGTGCCGCTCCATGTACTCGGACATGTCGAAGCGGGTCAGCTCGATGCCGAGCGTCTTAGCGAGTTGCTTGGCCACCTCGGTCTTGCCGACGCCGGTGGGGCCGCTGAACAGGTAGTTGCCGATCGGCTTCTCCGGGTCGCGCAGCCCGGCGCGGGACAGCTTGATCGCGGCGGAGAGCGCCTCGATCGCCTTGTCCTGGCCGAAGACCATCGCCTTCAGGTCGCGCTCCAGGTTCCGCAGGGTCTCCTTGTCGTCGGTGGAGACGCTCTTGGGCGGGATGCGCGCGATCTTCGCGACGATGTCCTCCACATCCTTCAGCGTCACGGTCTTCTTCCGCTTCGCCTCGGGCAGCAGCATGCGGGAGGCACCGACCTCGTCGATGACGTCGATCGCCTTGTCCGGCAGCTTGCGGTCGTGAATGTACTTGGCCGAGAGCTCAACCGCCGCGCGGATCGCCTCGGGCGTGTACTTGACCTTGTGGTGCTTCTCGTAGTTGGTCTTCAGGCCGGTCAGGATCTTCACCGTATCCTCGACCGTCGGCTCGTTGACGTCGATCTTCTGGAAACGGCGGACCAGGGCGCGGTCCTTCTCGAAGTGCTGCCGGTACTCCTTGTAGGTGGTGGAGCCCATGCAGCGCAGCGTGCCCTGGGCGAGGGCCGGCTTCAGCAGGTTCGAGGCATCCATCGCACCGCCGGAGGTGGCACCGGCGCCGATCACCGTGTGGATCTCGTCGATGAACAGGATCGAGCCTGCCTGTTGCTCAAGCTCGGCCACGACCGCCTTCAGCCGCTCCTCGAAGTCGCCGCGGTAGCGAGTGCCGGCCAGCAGCGAGCCCATGTCGAGTGCGTAGATGGTGGACTTGGCCAGCACCTCCGGCACGTCACCCTCGATGATGCGCTTGGCCAGCCCCTCGGCGATGGCGGTCTTGCCGACGCCCGGATCACCCACATAGAGCGGGTTGTTCTTGGTGCGGCGGCAGAGGATCTGGATGGTGCGCTCGATCTCGGAATCGCGCCCGATCAGCGGATCGACCTTACCCTGCTGCGCCTTCTTGTTGAGGTTGACGCAATAGTTGGAGAGCGCGTCCTGACCGCGGCGGCTGGAGGGCTTCTCCTCCTTCTCGCCCGGCTCCTCGGCGCCCGGGCCGGTCGGCGGGGAGCCCTGCACGGGGCGGCTGGTGCTGCGCCCTGGGGCCTTGGCGATGCCATGGCTGATGAAGTTGACCGCGTCCAGTCGCGTCATATCCTGCAACTGCAGGAAGTAGACGGCGTGGCTCTCGCGCTCGCTGAACAGGGCGACGAGCACGTTGGCGCCGGTCACCTCGTCACGCCCGGAGGACTGCACATGGATGGCGGCGCGCTGCACCACGCGCTGGAACCCGGCGGTCGGCTTCGGGTCGCCGGCGCGCTCGGTCACCAAGCCGGCGAGATCCTTGTCGAGGAACTCGGAGAGATCACGCTTCAGCTTCTCCTGGTCGACGCCGCAGGCCCGCAGCACGGTGGCGGCGTCGGTATCGTCGACCAGGGCGAGGAGAAGGTGCTCCAGCGTGGCGTATTCGTGCCGGCGCTCATTGGCTAGCCCCAGGGCACGATGGAGCGTCTGCTCAAGATTGCGGGACAGCATGCGTTTGACGCTCCCCTTGCAGGAACGATGCCGGCGGGAAGAAGTGCCGGCACCGAAGAGACAGGATCTTACGATCCACGATACCGAATATGTGGTTCCACTCCCTTAAGACGACGAGAGGGGACGGCAAGTTTCAGCAGGTTACACACAGTTCGTGACCGACTGCATGGAATTTCGCCGAGTCCGGCGCGCCTACTCCTTCTCGATGGTGCATTGCAGCGGGTGCTGGTTCTGGCGGGCCAGGTCCATCACCTGGGTCACCTTGGTCTCGGCCACCTCATAGGTGAAGACACCACAGACCCCGACCCCCCGGCGATGCACATGCAGCATGATCCGGGTCGCCTCCTCCCGGCTCTTCTGGAAGAAGCGCTCCAGCACATGGACGACGAACTCCATCGGCGTGTAGTCGTCGTTCAGCATCAGCACCTTGTACATGGCGGGCTTGCGGGTGCGCGGCTTGGCCTTGACGACGACGCCCGTATTGGTGCCGTCCTGGTTCCCGCTGCCGCCCTGTCCCGCGCCGCCCATCCCATTCCGCTCCGGGTTTTGGTCGGGGCGTTTATCCTGATCCGTCATGTCGCTGTTGCGGGCCTGCCAGTTGTCTGCTGCACCTGATGAGAAGAGCGCTCCGCCCACCCGAAGGATGGCGGGGCGGCGGTGCCGGTCGGCCCGGGCCGTCGCCCCCAGGGCGCCCCTGGACTCTAGGATATCGGACGGGCGGCGCCCAGGTGAAGGGCCGAGCGCATCAAAGCCGCAGGAAAAGCTGCGGAAAGCGGGGGGAGGGGGTGCCCATGGCGGGTCTTTGAGGCCGTGGGGGGCCGAGGGGCCCGCCACCGCTAGGGCGGCGTGGCCCGGGCGAGCGCGCCTTGGCGCGCCGCGTGTCGCCAGGGCGCCCTGCGGCGCCGCTGGCCTGTCGCGTGTTAGGCGGCCACCGACGGGCGGCTCAGCCGCTCCACCGCCAGCGTCACGCGCGCGGCGATCGGGGCGGAGGACTGCTCGGCCAGCTTGAACGCCGCCTCGCTGAGCTTCGTCGCCTCGGTCATGGACTTCTCGAGCTGCGCCTTGGCGAAGCTGGCCTGCAGATCGGCAGCCTCCTTGAGGCTCTTCACCGCCGTCATCGCCCGGGCGTTCTGGACGGCCTGCTCGTTCAGCGCCTGCATCGCGGCGAAGGCCTGCTTGCTCAGCTCCTGCAGCCCACTGACATAGGTCTGCGTCGCCTTGGTGAAGGCCTCAAAGTTGCCGCGGCCGAACTCCATGGCCTCCTCGGTGGCCTTGTAGAAACCGTCCGTCGTACGGGTCGCCTGGTCCATACTCTTCTCCATTGCCGTGTGGGCCTCCGTCAGGCCCTGGTCTGTCGTCTTGGCAGCCATCTTCTGCACCGGCTCCGCGGGGGGAGGCGCCGCCTTCAGCGCCTTCTCCGCGACCGCCACCGCTGTCTCCGTCGCCGGCTTCTGGATCGCCAGCTTGGGTGCCTTGGGCTCGTTCGCCATCCTGCCCTCCTCAGTTACGCTCTGCCGCCCCCACCGGCAGGCAGAGGCATCAGAGGCGGCCATCAGGCTCCACCATTACCCCGTGGTGAGGGGGAGGGACGGGCTGAGGGCCATTTTGCTGCGGCGCAGCACGACGCGATATGGCAACGAATCCGGGCACTGTCCAGCGTTATCTTGCACTGCACCATAACCTTCCCTTGAGCCTTGACCGGAAGCGTTTCCGCGCCCGTTCGACACCATGCCAAGGCCGGCCTCTAAGCCCTTGGGGAAAGGCAATGTTCCGTATCAGTTCTCGATGACACCGGTGGTTGTAAGCCCCTAGAATAGCGCAGCTTCACTGGGGGGTGAGGCGAATTCAGGGGATGTCAATGCAACTTGCCCGTGGGGTCCGGCGGCTGAGGCTCTTTGCAGCCTCAGCCCTCCTGCTTGCTGCGCTGCCGGGCGCCGCCGCCGCCCAGATCGGGAGCGCGCGCTACTCAGCCGTGGTGATCGACGCGCAGACCGGCCAGACGCTGTTCGGCAGCAGTGCGACCGCACCGCGCCACCCGGCTTCGCTGACCAAAATGATGACGCTTTATCTAGTCTTCGAGGCGATGCGCCGGGGCGAGCTGCGGCCGGACCAGCGGCTGGTCATGACGCCTTATGCGGCCAGCAAGCCGCCCTCGAAGCTCGGCCTCGCGCCGGGCAACAGCCTCACGGTGGAGAACGCCATCTACGCGGTCGTCACCAAGTCGGCGAATGATATTGCCACCTTGCTGGGCGAGACGCTGGGGGGAGGCAGTGAGGCCCGTTTCGCGCAGATGATGACGCTGCGTGCGCGCGCCCTTGGCATGAGCGGGACGACCTTCCGCAATGCCTCCGGCCTGCCGGACATCGACCAGGTGACCACCGCGCAGGACATGGCCATTCTCGGCCGCCGCCTGCAGCAGGACTTCCCGGAGTACTACCACTACTTCGGCACCCGTCAGCACCGCATGGGCAGCCTGACCCTGCGCAACCACAACCACATGCTGACGGACTACGAAGGCGTGGACGGCATCAAGACCGGCTATATCGACGCCAGCGGGTTCAACATCGTCAGCAGCGCCCGGCGGGGCGGAGCGCGGCTGATCGTCGCCGTGTTCGGCGGCAGTTCCTGGAGCGAGCGTGACCGGCACGCAGCGGCGCTGCTCGATCGCGGCTTCGCCGAGTTGGGCGTCGGCGAGGAGCGGAGCCTGATGGCGCGCAACGGGGGCGCTGGCCTGGCCATGGCGGCCGTCGGCGGCACCGCGGCGGCGGCCACGCTGCGCCGGGTGCGCGGGCCGGCGCTGGTGGCGCGTGCTGCGGCAGTGGCGGCCCCGCCGCGAAAGGTCAAGGTGGCGGCCGCGGCGCAGCAGCCCCGCGCGGCACGGGTCGCAATGGCGCCTGCCGCCCGCACCCAGGCTCGCTCCGCTCCGGCCCGCATCGTGGCGGCCAAGCCGACGCGCCATGCCGCGGCGCGTGTGCGCACGGTGGTGGAGCAGGGGGATGGCGGCAGCCGGGTCCGCGTGGCGGCACCCGCGCGCAAGCCGGCGCGGCGCAATCCGGCCCGTCCGGCCCGCTGAGGGCCGTCACACTTCATCACCACGGCGAGGGGGAAGGGAAACGTGGCTGTTACATACCCTCCCCAACTTCCAGGTATGCGGCGACCCCGCCGCTTCACCTTCAGGGAGACCTCGCCATGAAACGCTCGCTTGGCCTCGGAGTGCTCAGCGCCATGCTGGCCGTGACCGCGCTGCCGGCGCTGGCTCAGCCGGGCTCGCAGCGCGGGCCGCACCACGGCGGCCCCGGCCGGCTGATGCAGCAGGCCGACGCCAATGGCGATGGCCGCGTCACGGAGACCGAAGGCCTGAACTTCCTCTCCGCCCGCTTCGCCGAAGCCGACGCCAACAAGGACGGCGCGCTGGCGCGCGAGGAGCTGCAGGGCTTCCTCAAGGCGCGCTGGGAGGCCAACCGCCCAGCGAATGCCCCGGTGCGCCCGTGGCGCAGCATGGAGCAGCGTGCGGATGCCATGTTCCGCGCCGCCGATGCCAATCGCGACGGCCGGGTCACGCTCGAGGAGGTGCAGCCGCTGGCGGTCGCCCTCTTCCGCGCCGCCGACCGCAACGAGGATGGCGCGCTGGAGGTGGCGGAGCTGCGCAGGCATCGCCAGCACCACCGTCGCGGCGGCACGGACACGCCGCAGCGCAGCCCAGCCGAGGCGCCGGCCGTGCCGGCGACGCCTGGCTGAATCCCGCCCGGCCCGGCGGACTCGTTCCGCTGGGCCGGAGGCCAGCAAACGACGACAGGGCGCGCCGGATCCCCGGTGCGCCCAAATTCTTCATGGCAGGATGTGCAGGAAAGACCCCGATGGTGGGTGCGACAGGGATTGAACCTGTGACCCCCGCCGTGTGAAGGCGATGCTCTACCGCTGAGCTACGCACCCATCGGGGTGGGGCGGGAAATAACGAGGGCTGGGGGGTGTGTCAAGCGACCTCCGACACGCTCCAGCCTCTTCACGGCGCGGGCGGAAGGCCCATCTGCACAGGATGCGATGGCGCTTCGCTCTTGGCCTGCTGATGGCACTTTGCGGCCCTTCGCTCGCGCGGGCCGAACCCTTCCGTGCCGTCTATTCCCTGCAGGCCGCGGGCCTTCAGGTCGCCCGCGTGGAGGTCTTCTTCGATCTCTCGACGCCTTCTTACCGGATCGAATCGCGCCTGCGCTTCACCGGCCTAGTGAGCTGGTTCAGCAGTGGGCAGATGACGAACCGGGTGGAGGGCATCTGGTCCAGCGGCGTCGCACAGCCACGGCGCTACGCCAGCGAAGGCACCTGGCGGGGCGAGCCGAGGCAGGTGGCGATCGCCTATCCCGACGGCCAACCCGAATTGCGCAGGCTGGTGCCGGCCGAGGATCCAGAGCGCGAGCCAGTCCCCGCCGCCCTGCAACGCCATACGATCGATTCCTTGAGCGCCATGGCGCAGCTGAGCCGTACCTTGGCCGAGACCGGGCGGTGCGAGGAAAGCGCGGCGATCTTCGACGGGCGCCGGCGCGGCAATGTGGTCGTCCGCACCCTCGGGCGGGACTTTCTTGCGCCCCATGGCACAGCCTGGAGCGGCGAGGCGGTGCGCTGCGGCTTCACCGCGCGGCAGATCGCGGGCTTCCGGCGCGATGACGGCGAGGACGCGCGGGAGCCGCAGGAGGGCATCGCCTGGATGGCCCGGCCGCGGCCCGGCGCGCCCATCCTGCCGGTGCGGGCCGACATGCCCGGCCGCTGGCTGGGGCGTCTGACCGCCTATCTGGTGGAATTCGGCCCGGCCTGACTGCTCTCAGCGCGGCACCAGTTGTTCCAGCATGCCCGGCAGCGCCTCGGCCCGCGCGGCCACCGGCGCGCCGTCCGCCATCTCGGGCGTGCCATAACCCCAGGCGCAGAAAGCGACCGGCAGGCCGGCGGCGCGCCCGGCGGCGATGTCGTTGTGGTGGTCGCCCACCATCACCGCCCGCGCCGCGTCGCCCCCTGCCGCCTCTAGCGTGGCCAGAACATGACGCGGATCGGGCTTGCGGACGGGAAAGCTGTCGCCGCCGCCCAGCGCCGCAAAGCACCCCTCCAGCCCGAGCGCCTTGAGCAGCAGGCGCGCCGCCGCCTCGGGCTTGTTGGTGCAGACCGCCATCGCCCAGCCCTCGGTCGCGAGCCGCTCCAGCGCCGCCGGAATGCCGGGGAAGGGGCGGGTTTCGACGGCAGCGTGCGCCTCGTAGTCGGCAATGAAGGCGGGCAGGGCGGTCGGGTCCTCCGGCAGGCCGCGCGCGGCGAAGGCACGGCCGATCAGCACTGGCACGCCGTCGCCGATGAAGCGCGTCACCTTCTCGCGGCTGAAGGGCGGCTGCCCTCGCGTCGCCATCAGGCGGTCGAGCGCGGCGTGGATGTCGGGGACGCTGTCGACCAGCGTGCCGTCGAGGTCGAAGATCACGGTGCGTTGCATGGCTCCGGGAATTGCCATGTTTCGCGCGGCAATGCGAAGTGACGATCACCGCTCTTGCTCCCGTGAGGGGTTCCCCGGCACAAGCAAGAACATGTCCGCCGCCGCCATTCTGCTCGCCGCCGGCCTCGGGACGCGGATGAAAAGCCGCCTGCCCAAGGCGCTGCATCCGCTCGCCGGCCGCCCCATGCTGAATCACCTGATCGCCGCCTGCGAAGGGGTCTTCGACCGCATCGTGGTGGTGGTCGGCCCTGACATGCCGGCCCTGGAGCGCGCCGCCGCGCCGCATGGGACGGTGGTACAGGCCGAGCGCCTGGGCACCGGGCATGCCGCTCTGCAGGCGGCGCCGCTGCTGGCGGGCTTCCCAGGCGATGTCGCCGTCCTCTATGCCGACAACCCGCTGATCTCCACCGCCACGCTCCGCCGCCTGCGCGCCGCCCGCGCGGAGGCCGGCCTCGCGCTGCTGGCGATGCGTCCCGCCGACCCCGCCAAATACGGCCGCGTCCTGCAGGATGCAGCGGGCGACGTCACCCGCATCGTCGAATACGCCGATGCCAGCGAGGCGGAGCGGCAGGTCGGCCTGTGCAATGCGGGCGTGCTCTGCGCCCCCGCCGCCGACCTGTTCCGCTGGCTGCGCGCCGTGCGCAACGACAACCGCGCGGGCGAATATTACCTGACCGACCTCGTGCCGCTGGCCGTGAACGACGGGCGCCGCGTGGTGGCCGTCGAGGCGCCGGAGGCCGAGCTGCGCGGCATCAACAGCCGCGCCGAGCTCGCGGCCGCCGAGGCCGAGGTGCAGGCCCGCCTGCGCCGCGCCGCCATGGACAATGGCGCCACCCTGATCCACCCGGACAGCGTCGTCTTCGCGCACGACACGCGGCTCGGCCAGGACGTGACGGTGGGACCGAACGTGGTCTTCGGCCCGGGCGTGATGGTGGAGGACGATGTCGAGATCCGCGCCTTCAGCCACTTGGAAGGCTGCGTGGTGCGCAGCGGCGCCATCATCGGCCCCTTCGCCCGGCTGCGGCCGGGAACGGAGGTCGGCGCGCGCGCCCATGTCGGCAACTTCGTCGAGCTGAAGGCGACGCGGCTGGGCGAGGGCGCCAAGGCGAATCACCTGACCTATCTGGGCGATGCCTCAATCGGCGCCGGCAGCAATATCGGCGCCGGTACCATCACCTGCAATTACGACGGCTTCGGCAAGTTCCGCACGGAGATCGGCAGCGGCGTCTTCGTCGGCTCCAACACCACCCTGGTGGCCCCCATCCGCCTGGGTGACGGCGCCTTCACCGCCGCCGGCTCCACCCTGACGCGGGACGTGGCGCCCGATGCCATGGCCTTCGGCCGCGCCCGCCCGACCGAGAAGCCGGGCATGGCCGCCGCCTTCCGCGCCGCCCGCCGCCCAGCCCTGTCCCCTGAGACCCCATCCCCTGAAGCCCCCCCGGCTCCCCCCACCGCACCCCCCAAGGAGAAAGCCTGATGTGCGGTATCGTCGGCCTGATCGGGCGCGAGGCGGCGGCGCCGCGGCTGTTGGAGGCTTTGCGGCGGCTGGAATACCGCGGCTATGACAGTGCGGGCATGGCGACGCTGGTGAATGGCCACATTGAGCGCCGCCGCGCCGAGGGCAAGTTGGCGAA